>Ga0076113_106_pt1 | contig 60438 bp, 55 predicted proteins | sample RifGroC2_FD_67670 | JGI IMG/M metagenome (GOLD analysis project Ga0076113, IMG submission 67670) | Parcubacteria (Magasanikbacteria) bacterium GW2011_GWC2_37_14
TGCCGTTCGTAAAACGTAAACTCATTTGACATATGTGCCACCTTTATGGTTAAAGCCATATTTTACCATTTAGGTGGTGCTTCTAGTTTAGATTATTGTTCCACAACCACTGGTCTTGACAAAACATCTTAAGAATGATAGAATCTCTTTATCCATAGACAGTAGGGGCTTGAAAGAGCTTAATATCCTACCGAGGTACAAAAGGGCAAATCCCAGGTCGATTTGTACTCTAAGGTCTGTGGTCAAAAGCCACAGTTTTTAATTGGAAAAAATTATGCCAAAAACAAAAGAGCAAAAATCACAAATGATTAGTAGTTTAGAAAATGGTTTAAAATCTGCAAAGTCAGTGGTTTTTGCTAATTTTCAGGGTTTAAAGGTAAAAGAATCCGAAGAATTACGCAAAAAATGCCGTGAACAAAATGTCAGTTTGGTAGCTAGCAAAAAAACCTTATTACGTAAGGCTTTGGAAGCTATTGGGATCACCCTTGATACTGATAAGTTTAGCGGTGGCGTAGCAGCTATTTTTGGTCAAGGCGACGAAGTTGCCCCAGCCCAGTTAGTAGCTGAATTTGCCAAAAAGCATGAAGTAGTTACTATTTTTGGTGGTCTTTTAGAAGGAAATTTAATTGATGGTGTCAAAGTAGTAGAACTTTCCAAATTACCAAGCAAACAATGTTTACTTGGCCAATTGGTTGGTACTTTAAATGCTCCTGTTTCTGGCTTTGTAAATGTCTTGGCTGGAAACTTGCGTAATTTAGTTGGTGTTTTAAATAACATCAAAGAAACTAAAACTAATTAATTATTAAACTGTCATTGCGAAGCCTATGAAATTGGCTGAAGCAATCCCGGGGGGATCGCCACGTCAGCTTTTGAAAGCTTCCTCGCGATGACACACTATAAAAATATGTCCGACGAACAAAAAAATGTAGTTGTACCAGAGAAATTTAAAGCTTTGGTAGAACAAGTAGAAAAAATGTCTGTTTTAGATCTTTCCGAATTGGTAAAGATTTTAGAAGAAAAATTTGGTGTATCTGCTGCTGCTCCTGCCATGATGATGGCTGCTCCAGCTGGTGCTGCTGCTCCTGCTGCCGAAGAAAAAACAGAATTCAATGTAGAATTGGCTGATTTTGGTGCCAATAAGATTAATGTTATTAAAGTAGTAAAAGATATTACTGGATTAGGGCTTGCCGATGCTAAAGCTTTGGTAGATGCCGCTCCTAAAATGGTAAAAGAAAATGTGAAGAAAGAAGAAGCCGAAGAAATGAAAAAGAAAATTGAAGAAGCTGGTGGTAAAGTAAATTTGAAATAAGATTTGTCATGCTGAACTTGTTTCAGCATCTCTTTTCAATAAATTCATTTCATAAAATTTAAATTTATGAAAGATCCTGAAATAAATTCAGGATGACATAAAAAAATCCCCCGAGTAAATTGGGGGATTTTTTTTATATTTGTTTTAATCTACTAACCATAATAATCGCGAATAGTAAAACAATTGCACCCAGAAATTGGGTGAAGTTTAAGGTTTTGTGATAAAACAACCATTCAAAAATAATTGCCGAAAGAGGTAGTCCTAGCTCACAAATAGTAGAGACCGAAGCTTTTACGTGTTTTAAACCATAATAGTACAAAAGAATTGCGGCGCCACCAGTGCTAAAAACAATTATCAGAAATATTAACCATTGATGTGAGTTAACAGTTGTAAGTGCTTCCGTGGTACCAGAAAAAAACATGATGGGGAGCATTATTAAAGTGGTTAGACCATAGCGTAAATAAGTACCTACTCGGTAGTTTGTTTCGTTTAAAGCACGTTTGGAAAATACAGTGGAAGCACCCCAGGAAACAGCTGCCAGGAGTCCAAAAAGGGCTGCGAGAGAGGTTTTATCTCCAGTATTAAAATTTGGTATTAGAGTAGGGAAAGCTACGAAATAAGCTCCAACCAAGGCCATCACAGTATAAATAAAAAACTTTTTTGGTAATTTTTCTTTTAAAATTATCCAAGCTAGTAGTATTGCAAAAATCGGCTGTAATTTTTGCATTAAGATAACGGCCGACAAATCCGCAAAGTGAACATAGAACAAACCTTTGGTAATAAAAATAGTTCCCAAAGCGCCACCAAACAAGGCCACTAAAAAAAAGTAGAAATATCCAGTTTTAGTAATTGTGGATAATTTTTTTCGCTCCAGAATTAAAAATGGTAACATGAAAACAAATCCCAAGGCGTGTAATAAAAAAACTACCGTGGGTACAGGTAGGGAATATAATGAAGGAGTTAAAATTATTCCGTCCAATCCCCAAAGCATAGCCGCAATTACAATCATTATTGAATGAATCATAAATTAATATTAAATTGATAAATTTTGTTATTATCCAAAATATAAATTAATTTTTTATCTTCTTGTACAATCATGCCTGTAGGATTTTGCCAAACTGGATCACTAAATTGGTTTAGCAGTTTTCCTGTTTTGTCCAACATTACTATTCTTTTGTTTGTTGGTTCCAAAATATATATGTTATTTACATTATTGTAAGTCCAAATTGTTTTTGGATTATTTAACTTTGGATCCAAGCCACTAATATTAAATTCAGTTTGAATGCCGTTAATTAATTTTATAATTTCTCCGTTAGCTTTTAAGACAAAAACATCCCCATCTATTGCCAAGGAATTGGCATCTTTTATGTTTAAATCAGTTGTTTTAAGCCAGTTGGTACCTTTATCAAATCCAGTTTGGGTAAAATTATGGCGATAAATTTGATTATTAGCAATATCTATTGTGTATAAACGACGATTGTAAATACAGAGTGCAGATAATTGAGTATTTTCACTTGGAAAACTAATATCTTCTGCCAATAAATTATTGCTATCTTTGCTGTATGCGGCTACACTTTTGTTATTGTTAATAAAAACAATAGTGTCTTGCTCTTTGGGAGTGGAAGCATTTTGAGGATGAAAGACATCGGCCAAAATTTTTGTTTCAGTTTTTTTTGTTGCCAGATCGGTTCTGTAGATTTTGTTATCCTCTTTGCCATAAGCAATTAAAAAATTATCTATTATTGCCAAGTTTTCAGTTTTGGCTTCTGGATTGGCAATTGTCAGGTCCGTTACTAGTTGACTTTGGGGGTTATAGATTTTACGTAATTTATTTAAACTATTTTCCAGGGCAATACCCAGAGTATTTATTTGTTCTTTTTCGTTTGTGTTTTTGTTTGGTAAATTATTCAAGATATTTTTTGCTTCCAATAAAAGGGTGAGTGCCTTGTTGGTATCATTGTATAGTAGACTAGCATCAGCCGCATTTTTTTTATCAATTATTGCTTGAACCTGGTTGGCATAAGCTGTTTTTTCTGCTTGCCAGGTTTGTTTTATTTTATAAACAAAAATACTAGAAACAAAAATCAAAAATAAAATAACAGTTACGAAAAGAATAATTTTGCTAAAAGTTGGAATATTTTCTAATTTTTCTTTTTGTTGTAAATAACCACGACGCCATTCTTTAATAACCTCGGCTCTTTTGTGATCTTTGTTGCTTAAAAGTAAAATTAAAGCAATACTATTTCGGCCGATAAAAAAGATTAAAATTTTAATAAATTGCCAGAGTTGCCAAAAGATATTAAAAAGCATTTTGCCAAAAAATACCAAAAAATTGTCAAGCCACGTTCCTTGATTGCCTTTAGTTTTTAATAAGCGAAAATTTGTTTCGATTGTACCATGGCTGGTACTGTCTATTTCTTTTCTTCGCTTAATTTGTAATTTTAAAAGTTTTTTCTTTTCTTTTTCTTCTTGGTGATTTTTCCACCAAATTTGCCATTTCTTTTTTGTGCGTCCCAAAAGTGGGGGAGTAAGCATTTCCTCGGTTGTTTGTTCCAGGTTGACCATTTTGTTTAAAGATTCAACAGAACCATCTTCTTTAACAAAAGCTTTTTGTCCACTAGCCAACATTTCCATTTTGTCTGGATGATGGAAAAGTATTCCACCAAAAGAAATGTCGTTATTTAGTTCTTTGAGTACTTTTTGAATATGACTAGCGCTTTGTCTAGTATTTCTAGTGAGTAGAATTTTTTTAATGCGGTCAGCAGTAAAGTAGTCGCTGATATGAGGGGTGGCCAAATAAAAATAATCACCATCATTTAAAGTTCCTTGCAAAATTGCCGAGAATAATTGGCCGTTGGCAATTGTTTCTTCGGATAAAATATTCATTTCTTTAAATTCTTCGTTTTCATTATAAAAAAGCCAGGCTTGTGGTAGTCCATGATAAGATAAAGATAATTCGTGATTGCGTAGCACACCTACCAAAAAGCTGGTTACAGAATTTTTGTATTGTAAAATATGGTGCCCGCGACGATTGATAAATTCCAAGGTAATTTCAAAAGCACTTTTGTTTTCCAAGTCATCTGTCTCGTAATATCCAGATTCCAAATCATCGATCATTTGTTGTAAATGTTCAATTTGTTCCAAAGAGCCATTGTTAATTTCCACAATAGCAAAAAAATAACCTTTGGCTTTTTCTTGGGGTGTGCCAGGTTCGGTAATGTGGAGTAACACATGAGAGCGTTCTTGATCTTTGCCCTCTACAAAAAATTCATGTATTTCCAATAAATCTTTCATAAACAATTTTGACTAAATTGATTAATAATATTATACTATATATGTTAAAAAATAACCATAATAACATATTAACATTCTAACATCTCAATAAATGTTAGAATGTTGTATTGTTAGTATGTTAAAATTATACTTATGCTTGAACACCTATTTGGTTCAAAAACACGCTTAAAGCTTTTACGCTTCTTTTTTAGGCATTCAGATCGCCCTTATTTTGTACGAGAATTGGCCAGAGAATTGGGAGTGCAGGTAAATGCTATCCGCAGAGAATTGGAGTTGTTGGTTTTGGCAACATTAATCAAGGAAGTGGCTGCAGGAGAAAAAAGTAATTATGAACATGGTTCCAACTTACGTAAGTATTATATTTTAAATGAAGATTCATTGCTAACTCCAGAGCTACAAGCATTGCTACTAAAAGCCCAATTGTTGGGAGAACAAAAGTTTATCAATGAGGTTAAGGATCGTGCTGGCGAAATTAAATTATTTTTATTAACTGGACAATTTACTGGTGATACACGTACCAATAGTGACTTGCTTTTGGTGGGGGAAATTAAGGAAAGGGTAGTAGACAAAATAGTTACTGAGTATGAAAAAGAGTTTGGTTTTGAAATTCGTTATACAATTATGAGTGAAAAAGAGCTTTTAGATCGTCGGCGGATGATGGATAAATTTTTGTATGCTTTGTTTGAAGCCAATAATGTAAAGGTAATAGATAAGTTTAATATTTAATATGTATTTGCTAATTGACATGTCGGAACAGGACAAAATTCATCTTGCTGTTTTTGATAAAATACAAATTGAACACAAATATTATACAGGTAGAAATCGTAAGCTTTTGGTTTGTATAGATAAATTACTCAAGAGTTCCCCCCTTGGTAAAGGGGGGGCAGCCCGCCTGCCGGCGAGGCAGGGGGGGTTATTGTCTGGAATCATGGTGGCAGTTGGAACAGGAAGTTTCACTAGTACTCGTGTGGCTTGTGTAGTAGCCAATACTTTTGCCTACACATTACAAATTCCGCTCTTGGCTATTAAAAAAGAAGAAATTGTTAAAGTCCAAAAGTTGATTAAAAAATTTGAAGCTTGCCCGGCGAAGCCCGGAGGGCGAAGACGGGGACAATATCTCTCTGCCACTTATAGTGGCGAACCTAATTTAGGGCCAGCTAAAAAATAATTATATGCGGGAGGAAGAATTAATAAAAAAATTTAAAAAAATGCCTTGGCGACCTTGGCTTAAAAGGTATTTTCCTGTGTTAGTAGCTTACTCAATGGTAAAGGGTGGCTTGGAGAAGAGTTTTGCTAAACAAGGTATAAAAGGTGAAATGCCCTTTGTTTTGTTTGAAAAAAATATGTGGTATGGAACGCCAGAGATGTTTAAACAAGGTGGTTTGGAGGCAGAAAAGTATATTAAAAAATTAGGTATGAGGTTTTTGGTAATGATTTGTTTAAATGCTTATAAAAAAGCTTTACGAGAGGTGGACAAAATGGTTAAAGACAAAAAAAGTGATCCTCTAAAACAATATAAAAAAATTATTGAATTACTAGAACCAATTAACGTGAGTATCTGGACAGCACACGCAGGAGAGGTTTATTTTGATAATGAATTAGAAAAAAAATTAAAGTCTTTTGTGCCAAAAAATAAATTGGATGAGTATATTGGTGACATTGGTTTTCCCAAACGTAAAAATGCTCACTCCTTAATGGTGGCTGACATTTTGAAGGGCATGAAAACCAGAGATTTATTTATTAAGTATTCTTGGTTGAAAAGCAGAATAGAAGCAGGCTTTGGTATTGGTTACACCTATTCAGAAATTGTAGACTTACGTAAAAGTATTATTAATAATCCACCAGTTAAACATCAATACCCAAAAATTCCTAAAGAAATAAAAAAATTAGTTGCTGGCTTGCAAGATATTGTTTTTTTGCGTACTTTTCGTACGGATTCATTATTTGAAATTTATTTTAAGGCTCGGTCGATTTTTGCACGTTTAGAAAAAGAATTAGGCATTGATTCGGTTAAATATTATTTACCAGAAGATATTATTAGTGGTAGGCTAAAACGTTATGAAAAGTTTGCTGTTCTTAAGTATTACGACGACATTGTAGTAACCGAACAAAAAATTGTTGAAGAAGAGAAAGTAAATAATCAAGAGATAAAAGGGGCGATTGCTTGGAAAGGTATTGCACGCGGAAAAGTAAAAATAATTTTTAATCCCTCGCAAATAAATAAAGTAGAAGTCGGTGATATTTTGGTAACCAACATGACGATTCCGGCCTATTTGCCGGCCATGAAAAAGGCAGCCGCTTTTGTGACTGACGAAGGCGGTATTACTTGTCATGCCGCCATTATTGCCAGAGAAATGAGAAAACCTTGTATCACTGGCACCAAATTTGCCACCAAAGTTTTACAAGATGGTGATTTGGTGGAAGTTGATGCTGATAAAGGAATAATTAAAAAATTATGAATTTAGAAAATTTTAAAAATAGAAATTGGATCAAGCATTGGGCCGGGCATTGGCAGCTGTTAAACAACTCTTTGTTGGGTTATCAATACACTAAACTCTTGAAAGATGAAATTGGTAGAGGGCTAGAGGTTGATGTGATAATTTCACATCAAGATCGATCAGTTGCCTATTTAGATGCAGATGATTATAAAAAATTTGCAACCTATTTGGCAGAGAAAGTGGTATATAATGAGGAGAGTCTTCAACATTGGACAGATTTGTTGCATAAAAAGGCAGATGGAATTTTAAATTTTATAGAATCTACAAAAAAACAAAAGGCTTTTGCAAAAGAAGGAGCGCAAAATTTTATTAACATTTTTTATAGTTATTCTGTGCCTCACAGAGTGGTAAAAGTCGTAGTTGATGGTTTAAGTCCGGACAAGCTAGAAAAGTTTTTGCCAAAACTTGAAGAGGCTAGAGTTTATGCCGAGCCGGTTTATGCCGAAACGGAAAAGTTTATAGAATTTTTGGCAGATAAAATTGCCAAAGAAACGTGTTATAATGTCCAGCAACTGCCTCACCTTACTAAAGAAGAATTTTTAGAGTATTGGGATTCGGGAAAACTACCGAGTAGAGAAGAAATGGAGAAAAGATATTATGCTACAGCTATATTATACAAAGAAGGCGAGTTTACTTTGTTGACAGGTGAAGAAGTTGGAGAGGTGGAAATGATTGTTACCAATCAGTCTGCTGTTGGTGAAGAGACTTGGACTAAAAATTGGTCGGGTAATTGGTGTTTGCTCTTGGGTTCGTCGTATGGAGATATTTATACTAAGGGCCTAAAAGAATTGGTGGGCCGTGGCTTTAAGAAATTTTTTGTTACTTTTGAATCGGGCACGAGTGCCAATTATCTGAACCAGGCAGAATTAGCCGAGCATTGTCATTATTTGGTTTCTTTAATAGAAAAAGATAATACTTTACCAGAACGCTGGGTAGAGCAGGTGATGATTAATTCTGATAAAATTTTTGCTTTGTTTAAAGAAATTGCCAATAAAAAAATTTACACCAGACGAGATTATGAAGATTTGCAAGAATATCGGTATCGCATTACCATGGCCAATTTTTCTATCAAAAAAGTAATTGATTTTTTACCTGATGATTTGCGCGAAAAATATTTACCATTATTTACCAAAGCTCGGTTGCATTCCGAGCCAGTCTATAATGAAGCTGATGAATATCTGCGAATAGTAGTTGGTTATTTATTGCAAAATCGTTTGTCAGTCCAAGCTTTGGCCGTGTTAACCAAAGAAGATTTAACAGAATTTTTTGCTTCGGGAAATTTACCAAGCGAAGAAATTTTATTAGAACGCTATGGTGGCTGTGCATTGGAATATAACCAGACTGGTGAAGTAAAAATATACCAAGGTGAAGAATATAAAAAATTAATGTCTGGCATTGCTAAACAATCAACTGGTCAAGAAATAAAAGGCCAAATTGCTTATCGTGGCAAGGTGACTGGCCGAGTGCGAGTAGTTTCAGACCCCAAGAATTGTCTTGATTTTCAAGAGGGAGATATTTTGGTGACAGGCATGACGCGTCCAGAATATTTATCTTTAATGAAAAAATCTGGGGCTTTTGTTACCGATGCTGGCGGCTTACTTTCTCACGCCGCCATTGTCGCTCGCGAACTTAAAAAACCCTGTATCATCGGTACCGAAGTAGCCACTAAGTTTTTGAAAGATGGGGACATGGTGGAGGTAGACGCCGAGAAGGGGATAGTAAAGAAGCTGAATTATTAATATAACTTATGCTGGAAGAAAAAATTATTGATGAGAAAAATAACCTTATTTTAAAACAGGGAGTTCTTGATTTGAAAAAATATAAATTAGCAAAAATAGTTCGCAGAGATAATTCTCCATTTTTTAATTCACTGATGAGGGTTGGTTCAACAATAGAAAATCCTGAATTAGGGTTTGATAGTCGTATGCCAGTACATGTAGTATTAGATAATGATATTTATTATTGTGAAGATGATTTTAAAAAACTGGAAAAAATAATCTTATTTAAAGCAGAAAATGACAGTACTTTTTATGACCGATATTTTGAAAAAGTAGAAAAAGATTGTGCAGAATTTTTACAATGGTCCAGGGAGCAGAAAGTTCTTTCCGAACCACTCCGGGTTTATAATGAATATATTGACTGGTCCTTAAAAATAATGAGTCATTTATGGCCTTGTTTGGCTCCAGAAAAACTAATATTAGAGCAGATAGAATTAAAACTTGCCAAATATATTGATCCTAAAACAAAATTTGCTGAATTTAAGAACGCCCTGATGTTGCTTACCTCGCCAACTGAGTTTTCTGAGATGAACCTAGAAAAAAAAGAAATTTTTGAAGGGAAAGATTTGAAAGAGGTTTATGATAAATATATTTATATAAGGGATCAAGGTCTTTATTTTAGATACCAAACTTTTGAAGAATATAAACAAGAGTTGGTTAAAATTGATAACCCAAAAAATCAACTGGAAAAAATGATGAACGATCTTGAGGCAGTGCGGACGAATCAAAAAAATCTTATAAAAGAATTAAATTTGGATAAAGAGTTATTAACTTATTGTAAATTCGCTCGAGTAATACCACATATTCGCATGATTAGGAGAATTTGTGTTATTGAAGCAGGATATAACATAAGAGAATTATTTTACGAATTGGGCAGAAAAGTTAATCTGAATGATGTTGCTCTTGCTTATTATTGGGAGATTAGAGATCTTTTAGAAGGAAAAATAGTCGATAAAGATAAAATTGTCAAAAGAAAAAATTCGTATAGTTTTATTCTCATTGGTAATAATTTTTATGAGTGCGGAGAAAAAGAGGCAATTGAGTTAAAGAAAAAAATTGAGTCAGAGGTGGTTTTAGGAAACGAAATAAAAGGCCAGACAGCCTGTTTAGGCAAGGTGACAGGCAGAGTAAAAGTATTACATTCTGTTAAAGATTTGGGTAGAGTTGAGCGGGGCGATATTTTGGTGACGTCCATGACCATGCCAGATTATATTCCGGCTATGGAAAAAGCCATTGCCTTTGTTACGGATGAAGGCGGTTTGTCTTGTCATGCAGCAATTGTAGCTCGGGAAATGAATAAACCCTGTGTCATTGGTACTAAAATTGCTACTAAAATGTTTAAAGATGGGGACTTGGTTGAAGTGGATGCCGCCAGAGGCATTGTTAGAAAAATATGATTGATTTAACTAAAATTAATTGGCATTATATTCATACTCGTCGGCGTAGTCCTTGGTATGCTTACTGTTGGTGGCAGGGTGTTGGCACTAAAACTTTAGATTTAGGTTTTGACTACCAGGTTAAACACGTTGGCGCTGCTGGTCATAAAGTTCTCATGTCTGAGATTGATTGGCAAACTCAACAACAAGCTCTATTGGCAGAGATCGAGAAAGAACCTTTGTTTTTACACAAGATATTAAAAAAAGCCTATCAGGCTCATGAGGAATTTACTGAATTTTGTAAAAAAATGTATGAGATAAAAGATTTTAGTGGTTATTCTAATGATGAATTGATTAGTAAAGTAAATAAATATAGGGATTTATTTTTTTGTTGTGATGGTCCATCGATTTTGCCGTTGTATATAGAAGAAGATATTACCGAAAAAATCTATAATATCTTTAAAAAGGAAAGTAAAATAGCTGATAAAGAATATGCAGTGGTTATGACACCGGTGAAAGATTCAATAATTATTTTGGAAGAAGAAAGTTTATTAAAAATTGTTGTTAAATATAAAGAAGAGGGTAAAGATACTATTATTAAAGATTTAATAGAACATATTTTTAATTATGGCTGGATGAAAAATGTTGGTTATTATGGTGAATTTTTTGATCAAGATTATTATCTACAGAGAATTGAAAAACTTATTCAGGAAAATACTGAGGAACAATTACAGATTATTCAGTGGGAGAGAGAAAAAAAGCAAAAAATATTCGCTGATTTATTGGAAAAATACAAAAATAATAAATATTTAGTTAGCTTAATTAAAACTATTAACGAAGCTATTTATTATCGTAGTTTTCGTAGTGAACAATTTTATCAGTCGCCTAAATATTTAATAACTTTTTTTATAGAAATAGCCAAACGTTTAGGTTTGAGTGAGTACCGAGATATTTTTTATTTTATTCCGCCAGAAGTAGTTGAACTTTTAAATAAAAAACAAAAAGGAAATCAAGAGAGTATTGCCAGACGTAAAGATTGTTTTGTGCTTATAACCAATTTTGAAGATAGAGTTTTTTATGAAGGTGAAGAGGCTAAAGTAATAGTAGACAAGATAGGTGTTGTTTCCTTGGAGACGGATGAAATCAAAGGCCAAGTAGCTTTTTCTGGTAAGGTTACTGGCATAGTTAAAATTGTTAAAGGTCCAGATGACTTTGATAAAGTTAATAAAGGTGATATTTTAGTAGCTATGTCCACACAGCCAAATTATGTGCCAATTCTTAAAAAAGTTGCGGCCATAGTTACAGAGGAAGGCGGAGTTTTGTGTCATGCTTCTGTTATATCTCGCGAATTAGAAATTCCTTGCATTATTGGAACCAAAATCGTCACCCAAGTTTTAAAAGATGATGATATGGTTGAGGTTGATGCCGAGAAGGGTGTGGTGAGGAAGTTGTGAGGTTTCTCCCCCTTGTAGGGGGAGCCAAGAGGGGGTCTGTTTTGCTAACGACCCCACCCTACCTCCCCTAAAAGGGGAGGAAATACAAAACTATGTCAAAAATAATTTGGAGAAAATTTTGGGAAAGAGATTACACCTACCAATATGTGGAGTGTCTTTTGTCCGCTCTTACCAGTTGTTTGGAACAAGAAAAAATAAAATCTTTTAAAAACATGCTATTTGTAAGAAAGAATAATAGCTCGAGTATTTACAGTAAAACAAATGAACATGAATATTTTATTAAACAATTACACAAAAAATTTTTATCCAACAAAAATGAGATAATTAAGTTTAAACAACGTCTCATTAAAACAGGCAAAGCCTATCTATTTTCTGCCCAGACAAGTAAACAGGTTAACTTGACTCTGCTTTCACAACAAAAATTATTATCGTTATTAAAAGTTCATTATCAAAATTGGTTAAATTTTACAGTACGAATTTGGGTGGTTTGGAATAGTTCGGAATATTTTTCAGAATTAACCGGGCATTTACTAGAGGATAAAACTCGTCAGTGTGGGCAAGAGGCAAAATTATCACAATATCTTAAATATATTTCTACACCAGTAAAAAAATCTTCGATTTTGTTATTAAATGAAAAATTAAACAAATACAAAGCTGGCAAAAAAATTGATCTGGATAAAGTATATAAAGATTTTTTGTGGATGCCTTGTGGAGATTTGCATGGCGAACCTTGGACTAAAAAACAATTTTTAGAATATGTAAATAATTTCCAAATTAGCCAAGACGACGGAGTAATGGCAATTGATCCAAGTCAAGATTTGCATTTAAACGCTGAAGAAAAATTATTGATTAAAGTAAATAGAGAAATGGCATATTTGCGTGATTATCGTGATGAGATACGTCGGCGTACTGTATATTTTGCGCGGTTTCTTTATCAAGAAGTAGCGCGACGCTTTAATATCACTTATGAAGATTTAATGCTTTATTCTACTCCAGAAGTTTTTGAATTGTTTAAAGGTCATAAATTATTAGCGCGTGAATTGCAAGCACGACGCGGTGATACTATTATTATAATAAAAAATAATAAATTAAAAGTGTTGGTCGGTCAAGATCGAGACAAGATGCTAAAAGAAATTGTCTTTGCTGATAATTCTGAAGTAAAAGAAATAAAGGGGCTGGTCGCTTCCAAAGGTAAAGTGCAGGGAATAGCAAAAATTGTTAGTCTAGACAGTGATTTAAAGAAAATTAATCAGGGAGATATTATGGTGGCTGTCACTACGCATCCCGAGTATGTAATAAAAATGCAATTGTCTAGCGCGATTGTCACCGACGAAGGCGGACTTACTTGCCACGCTGCTATTGTGGCCCGGGAAATGAAAAAACCTTGTATTGTTGGTACCAAAATTGCCACCAAAGTTTTGCATGATGGTGATTTGGTGGAAGTGGATGCCGAAAAGGGAATAGTGAGGAAAATATGAAAATACCTAAAGATTATAAAAAAGTTATTTCGACCGCTGCTGGTAAAAACAAATGGTATTTTTTAACCAAGCGTGGAGATATTCCACCGCTTTCTGTGTGGCTCAAAATTGTGGCTTTTTCTTATGAACCAGAAAGTAAAAAACTTTTTGGTGAAGCCATACCTTGGTCGGCTTATTGGTCTCACAACGACATTAGTTTGTATTTAACCACGCGCGGTTTTAAAAAGGCATGCGAAAAAATGACCAAGATTATCTATACGCCAACTTTGTTGCGTCGTCATTTAAATCGTTTAGATTATTTGTGCCAAGCAGCCAGACAAGAAGCTAAGTATTTTTATGATCGAGAATTAGTTGTAGTTAAAGAAAAAGAATTATTAAAACATTATCAAGCAGTAGTTAAAAATTACGGTTTATCTTTTTCATATGGTTTTTTTACTTGGTGTTCACAAGTTTTACAAAAACAGGCTAAAGAAATTATTGTTAGCTATGAAGATAAGTTAAAAATTTTAAATTTGGATAAAGATAGCGCTTTGGGTATTTTAATTGTTTCCGAAGAGAAGTCATTGTATAGAAAAAAAGAAGAAGCTTTGGATAAATTATCCAATATTTATTATTTAAAAATAAAAGAATTAAAAATTAAAAATCTTCAGGAAGTTGCCAAATTATTGCCAGCTTTGGATAAAGCTATAAAAGATTTTTTAAAAAAGTATCAATGGGTAAGTTATGATTACAATGGGCCGACTATTTCTTATGAAGAAGTTTTATCGGCTATTAGTTCAGTTAGGGACGGCGGAGTAAAAAATATTTTAAACAAAGAACAAATTATTAGTAAGTGTAAAATTAAAAAATCTGAGCAAACAGTTTTTGAACATCTCTCACTAGTTTCTTGGGCCAAGGATTTACGCAATACTATTGATGATTTTGTACATTGTTCACTAGATAATTTATATCGAGAAGTTGGTCGACGACGGGGATTAGAAAAAATTGAAGTTAAATATTTATGGCCCGAAGAATTTGTAGATTTACTTTTAAATAAACAGCAATTTACTCATGCTTATCTTAAAGAAAAACATGATGAATGTTTAACTTTTACCTTGCCAAAAAAAGTTGGAGTGGCAGAGTTTTATGTGGGTGAAACAGCAAAAAAAATTGCTGAAAAAGAATTTTGTTTGGCAGTCGACAAAACCGATCGTACAAAGCCCTTGAAAGGTACTGTGGCTTCACCAGGTAAAGTAGTTGGCCCAGTAAAGATTGTTCAAAATTTTTCAGAAATTAATAAAGTAGAAAGTGGTGATATTTTGGTAGCTTATATGACTAGCCCGCGTTTTATGCCAGCAATTCACCGGTGTGCTGGAATTGTCACAAATGACGGTGGCCTTACTTGCCATGCAGCAATCATTGCCCGCGAAATTAAAAAACCTTGTATTGTTGGTACCAAAATTGCCACCAAAGTTTTGCATGATGGTGATATGGTGGAAGTGGATGCAAATAAGGGTGTGGTGAGGAAGTTGTGATTTGTCCTCCCCTTACCAAGGGGAGGTGGCGAGTCAAGCGAGCCGGAGGAGTTGCCGGAGTTTAAAAATATGACAAAAATATACGCCCGTAAAGACAGAAAACAAATTAGACATAAATTACGCGAAGAAATGACCAAGAGCGAAACAGTATTTTGGAAAATTTATCTATTTATTTAAAAGAAAGAGAAAAACAACTACAGACCTCGGCATCTCCTCTGCCTTCACTGCGTCGTTCAGGCACCTCCTCTTAGAAAGAGGAGGACACCCCTCCTTCGTAAGGAGGGGACAGACAATATTCTATTATGTACCAACTTAACCTCACAATCCACGGTCGAGTACAGGGTGTAGGTTTTCGTTGGAGTGTTATGAAAAAAGCCAAGAGTTTAGGCTTGGTTGGATATGTTAAAAATTTGGTCAATGGCATAGTAGAAGTTCTAGTAGAAGGTGATAAAGAAGACTTGAAAAAACTGCTAGAATATTGTAAAATAGGACCCTTACTTGCCCATGTTGAAATTGTCGGAGAAAAATGGGAAAGTTTAGATATTCTGCATTTTAAAATTTTTGAAATAAGATTTTAATTTTCAATAATCAATTTACAATTTTCAATCAATTATTAATTTCCAATTACTATATTGAAAATTACTATATTGAAAATTTAATGTAAATTGTAAATTGAGAATTGTAAATTTATGTTAAGTGACTATCAACGTTATCGCCTTTATGAAATTTTGCCTGGTGCCTCCATCTGGCTAACTTTGCTTTTGGGTTTAGTTTTGGCATTTGTGCGTCCTTTGTGGGTGATTTATTTTGTAATTGTTTTTGATATTTATTGGGTTTTAAAAGTAATTAATTTTGCATTTTATTTAATTATTGCTTGGAGTCGATATTACCGTACCAAAAAAATTGATTGGAAAAAGAAATTGTCATTGGAACTCAATAATTGGCAAAATAAAAAACATTTAGTTTTTTTAACTTTGTACAATGAAACTTGGGATGTAGTAAAAACCGCTGTAGAGAGTATTGCTGGTGCTGTGTATGACCCCACAAAATTTATTATTGTGGTGGCCGGAGAAGAACGAAAAAAAGAAAACTATGAATTGATTTTAAACAACATTAAAAATGAGTTTGGCAAGAATTTTGGTGAAATTATTGGCACTTTGCATCCGGCAGATTTAGCAGGAGAGATTCCTGGCAAAGGATCAAATTTACATTACGCCGAAAGACAAATGCAGAAAATTTTAGACGAAAGAAATTTAAATTATGAAGAAATAATTGCCACAATTTTTGATATTGACACAGTTTGTAATTCACAGTATTTTGCTTATCTTACTTATTTGTATTGTACTCACCCACGGCCAACTCATTCTTCTTTTCAGCCAGTGGCTTTGTACAATAATAATATGTGGGAATCACCAGCGATTCTGCGGATTATGGCCTTTGGTACGACTTTTTGGTTAATGACCATGTTGGCCCGGCAAGATGCTTTGGTAACTTTTTCTTCGCACTCCATGAGTTTTGCCGCGATTGTGAAAGCTGGTTTTCATGAAAAACGCATTGTTAGTGAGGATTCAAGAATTTTTTATCAATGTTTTTTGGCCAACAATGGCGACTACGAAGTAACACCAATGTATATGGCAGTGTCTATGGATACAGTACGTGATGATAAATGGTGGCAGAGTTTTAAAAATTTGTACCGCCAACAACGTCGTTGGGCTTGGGGTGTGGAACATGTGCCATATTTAATTTGGGAATTTAAGAAAAAAGGCAAATTAATTCCTTGGTGGAAAAAATTTAAATGGATTTTTGTGGAATGGGAAGGTAAATGGTCGTGGGGAGTAGTGGCAATTTTAATTACGATTTTGGGTCGTTTGCCAATGTGGGTGGCTCCGGAGTCAGTGCGCCAAAGCGCTTTGTTTTTTAATGCCCCGCACATGTTAGAAAATTTGATGATTATGGCAATGCTTGGTATGATACTCTCTGCTGCCCTAAGTTTGCCACTCCTGCCTCGTCGAGCCGAAAAAATTGCTTGGTATAAATATATTTTAATGTTATTGCAATGGTTACTGTTGCCAATTTCGATGATTTTTATTTCCGCCATTCCTGCAATTGATGCTGTTACTCATTTAATGCTTGGTAAATATTTAGGTTTTAATGTTTCGCAAAAAAAGCGCAAAGAAGATCCAGAGCAGAAAAAAGAATGGGCGGTAATTGGTAGAAATATAAAATAATTCAAACGCGTCATTCCCGCCTGCGCGGGAATGACGACTAGGGTTTTATGAACAAAATTATAAAAATTATTCTGGGCATTGTTACATTTTTTGTTTTGGCACTTGCGGGTTTGGGTGTGGGTGCTTATTTTTGGTTAAAAAATTTAACTCCAGAAAAAATTATCAATTTTAATTTAGTTAAAAATTCTGTAAGTCAAGAAAATCAAGTTGTTCTAAATTTATTACCCAAGGTTTTGGGTTATACAAAACCAATGAATTATCTAATCTTGTTTGCCAACAATACTGAACTTCGTCCTGGTGGTGGTTTTATTGGCGCTTATGGGGTGATTAAATTAGACCAAGGCAAAATGGAAATTTTAAAAGTTGATGGCACAGAAAATTTGGATCGTTATACTCCAGAAGAATTTAAATTAGCACCGCCAGTGCCGTTAAAAGATAATTTAAAAGTAGATCGTTGGTATTTTCGCGACAGTAATTGGTCACCAGATTTTGCTGAAAGTGCCAAAAAATCTTTGGAATTATATATTGGTGAAAATGGCGTGGCAGCTAAAGATATTGACGCTGTAATTGCTTTTACTCCTACAGTTTTGGAAAAAATTTTAGAGACCATAGGTCCAGTAACTGTCCAAGGAATTGAATTTAATGCAAAAAATGTCACAGAAAAATTAGAATATGAAGTAGAATATGGCTATGATGATAAAGGTATTGCCGTACACGAAAGAAAACAAATTATTCAACCATTGTTTTTGGCGATTTTGAATAAACTAAAAAACAATTTGTTTTTTAATTTGGAAACATATTTTTCTTTGGGAAAAAACTTGTTGGTAGAAAAACAAGTAATGGCCTATGCCCTGGATCCAGAGTTAGAAAAAATTATTACTGATTGGCAAGGTGATGGGCGAGTAAAAGAAACTATTGGTGATTATCTTTTGTGGGTGGATGCTAATTTGGCCGCCTTAAAAACCGATTATGCTATAAAACGCAATTTAACATATACTATTAAAAAACAAACAGATGGGCGATTTTTGGCTACAGCCCAAATGGAATACAAACACATAGGGAAATTTGATTGGAGGACTACACGTTATCGCACTTACACGAGAATTTTTGTACCACTTGGTGTTGAATTATTAAAAATAGACGGTTCAATGAACCGCGACAAATCCAAAACACCAGGAGCAATTGATCAAGGACAAGAATTAAATAAACAATGGTTTGGCACTTTTATTAGTATTGAACCAGGAACAACCAAAACTTTAAGTTTTAGTTATTATTTACCAGAAAATATTGTACAAAATAATTATTCATTATTAGTACAAAAACAATTAGGGACCATTGATTCTGGTTTGACTTTAAGTCTAGATTTTGGTAAAAATATAGTATCAGCTAGGCCAGCAGAAATTGAAAGCAAATGGCTTGATAGTAAGTACGAATATAATACTGAGTTAAAACTAGATAAAACGTTTAATATACAGTTATCAGATAGCAAATAGCATTTTGTTATTTGTTATCTGTTATTTGAATTTTGTGTTATGTGGATTAAAAAAGTTGCCATTGATTTAGGAACAACAAACATTTTGGTACATGTCCCCAAGCGCGGTATTGTAATTAATGAACCATCAGTAGTGGCAATTTCTCGAGATGATAAAAAAGTTTTGGCCGTGGGCAATGAAGCCAAAGAAATGATTGGCCGCACTCCGGATTCTATTATTGCCGAACGTCCTTTAAAAGATGGAGTAATTGCTAATTATCATACAACCGAGGCTATGCTTCGTTATTTTATTAATAAAGCTTTGGGCGGCGTAAGATTATTTCGTCCCGAAGTAATGGTGGCTGTACCAGCAGGAATTTCTTCTACCGAACGTCGAGCCGTAATTGATGCAACCATGGCAGCTGGCGCGCGAGCCGCTTATATTATTAAAGAGCCAATTGTGGCTGCCATTGGTGCCGATATTCCAATTGGTTCGGCATCGGGGCATATGATAATTGATGTGGGTGGTGGTACAGCCGAAATGGCCGTGATTTCTTTGGGTGGAATTGTTTCTTGGGGTTCGGTGCGTATTGGGGGAAATCGTTTTGACGCTTCTATTCAAGAATATGTGCGTCGTAAATATGGTTTGGCGATTGGTGAACGTTCGGCCGAAGAAATAAAAATAAAAGCTGGTTCGGCTGTGTATATGGATAAACCACTTAGCATGGAAGTAAAAGGCCGAGATATGGTTTCGGGATTACCACGCATTATTACGGTAACTTCTGATGATGTGGTAGATGCCTTACAACATGATTTACAAGGTTTGGTAGAAGCTCTAAAAGAAGTATTACACAAAACTCCTCCAGAATTATCGGCCGATGTAATGGACAAAGGTATTATTATGTCTGGCGGTTCTTCACAACTGCGCAATCTTGATCAATTGTTTACTCAGGCAACTGGTGTGGCTTGTTATGTAGCCGATGAGCCACTTTTGTGTGTGGTAAAAGGCACAGGTATTGCTTTGGAAAATCTTGAGGCTTATAAGCGATCAATTTTAGCGACCAAGTAATATGATAATTGGTATTGATGCTTCACGCGCCAATGAAGAACAAAAAACCGGCGTTGGTTGGTATGCTTTTTGGCTAATTGAAGAATTAAAAAAAATAACCCCCGAAAATATTCGGGTGGTTTTGTATACTCGTGAACCTTTAAAAGGCCAATTGGCAGACTTACCAGAAAATTGGCAAGAAAAAGTTTTGGGCTGGTGGCCAAAAAAATATTGGACACAAATTCGTTTAAGTTGGGAGATGTTGTTTCATCGACCTGATGTTTTATTTATCCCTGCTCATGTTTTTCCAATTATTCACCCCAAAAAAACAGTAATGACTATCCACGACATAGCTGCCAAACGTTATCCAGAAACCTACAATAAATTTGAACGTTGGTATACAGTGTGGAGTGCCAAAACAGCTTTAAAAAAACTTTGGCGCGTCATTGTACCTAGTGAATTTGTGCGCCAAGAATTGTTGTGTTATTTTACTGCTCGTCATGAACATAAAATTACCGTAATCAAACACGGTTGCCACACAGAACTTTTTGAGTATGATAATTTGATAGATGGACAAGAAATTTTACGTTTTTATGGATTAAATAGTGATTATTTAATTTCTCTTGGGCGTTTGGAAGAGAAAAAGAATACTATTGGAGTGGTGAAAGCTTTTGAACAAATCAAAATGTCATTGCGAGAAGCCTCAAAGGGCGACGAAGCAATCCCCAGGGATCGTCACGCTCCTGTCGTCGCTCGCGATGACAGTGGTTTAAAATTGTTATTAGTTGGTTCACCGGGTTTTGGTTATGAAAAAGTAAAACAAGCAGTAGAAGAAAGTCCTTTTAAAGATGATATTATTATTCCTGGTTGGGTAAAGGGAAAAGACTTAAAAGTACTTTTGGGAAGCGCCAAAGTTTTAGTTTTTCCTTCGCGTTATGAAGGTTTTGGTTTGCCAATTTTGGAAGCTTTTGCCGCCGGTGTACCTGTGGTGGCCGGACAGGGTAGTAGTTTGGAAGAAGTTGGAGGAGAGGCGGTATTGTATTGCAATTCGGGAAATATTCAAGAAATTGCCGACAATGTAGAATTGTTTTTAAATAATCCAGAATTAACCACAGAAAAAATAAATTTGGGCAAAGAACGTTTAAAAAAATTTACTTGGCAAAAAACAGCCGAAGAAACCCTAGCTTTGTTATTAAAATAAGTTGTTTATTAAAATTTTTCGTGGTATTATATAACTATGGAAGAGGTGACCGGACATGAAAAAATTTCTGCCTTTTTTAAAAAGGTAATCAGTAGAGGAAGTTTAAGTCATGCCTATTGTTTTGTTGGACCACAAAGCGTGGGCAAAAAACATCTGGCCAAATATCTGGGAGCAGAACTTTTGGGAGTATCGTTTGCAAAATTAAGCACTCAACCGGATTTTGTAATAGTTGAGCAGGAATATAGCGATAGCCAAGAAAAAACCAACAAAGATATTACGGTAAAACAAATTAGAGAATTGCGTTCTTTTTTAAGTCAAAGTGCTTATCTAGGCAAGTACAAAATTGCGATAATTGATAATGCCGAAAAAATGAATGCCGAGGCAGCCAATGCTCTTTTAAAAATTTTGGAAGAACCTTCAAAAAATACTATACTTTTTTTAATTACTGCTAACGAGACAATGCTCCCCAGTACCGTAGTTTCTCGTTCGCAAGTATTTTATTTTGCTCCAGTTTCTGGGCATTCTCTAGAAGATTGGCTCCAAAAAATTGATACCAAATTAGACAAGGACGAACTAATAAAATTGTCTTTGGGTTCGCCGGGCAAAATTATAAATTGGTTAGAAGATTCAGAAAAATTTTTGACTTACAAAAAAGAAGTAGAGCGTTTTAACAAATTAATTGGCAAAACTTTTTTTGAAAAATTAAAAATAATCGAAGATGTTTTTGTAAGCAGTGAAGATAATGTAAAAGTAAAAGAAAATTGGCAAAATATTTTGGCGCTTTGGAGACTGTTGGTGCGTGATAGTGAATTATTAAAAAATAATTTAGCAGATTTGGCAGTACATAAAAATTTAGAGCAATTAACTGTGGAAGAAAGTTTGGCAATTGAAGAAAAAATTTTACAAGCGCAAGATTTATTAAATAAAAATATTAATCCACGTTTATTAATAGAAAATATTTTATTAATTTTACCTTAGTATGAAACATAAAAAATTATTTAATTTAGGAATGCTAACGCTAATTTTATTTTTTGCTGGTGCTGGTTGTGTTAGTTTGTCTTCCAATAAACAAACTACCACTGGTCCGGCAGGAGTTTTTGTTTCCAGTGATGCTGGCGAAAGTTGGAAACAGGCCAATGTTATGCCTACAGCCGAGGGAGTAAAGTCTATTGCCGGAGTGAATGTTTATCAAATTGTGGCTGATCCCCAAGACCCCGATACCATGTATTTGGCTTCGCGAGAAAATGGTTTGTTTTATACTTATGATGGTGGGGCTACTTGGCAAAAATCAGGCAGTCCTTTTGCCAGTGGCTTTGTTTATAGTGTAACTGTGCACCCCAAAGATAAATGTGAACTTTATGCTACCAATGGGCGCCAGATTTTTAAAACTATTGACTGCAATCGCAGTTGGCAGGAAGTTTATCGTGAAGGCCGTTCCGATGTTTTGATAGGTGCTTTGTCTTATAATAATTTTCCTCCTTATCAAATGTACATGGCCGAAAGCAATGGTGATTTTTTGCAAAGCAAAGATGGTGGCGCTAGTTGGGGTTTACTCAAAAGATTTAATGTACGTTTGTCTTTTATTTCTGCCAGTCCCTTTGATGGAAATTTACTCTATGTAATTTCTCGTACCGATGGTATGTATCGTTCCGAAGATGGAGGAATTACCTGGGTAAATTTAAAAGATAAATTAGCCAAATTTGCCGGAGGTTTGGAATATCGCCGACATTTGTTGCATCCCACAGATATCAATACTATTTATTGGGTTTCTACCTATGGTATTATGTATTCTCATGATCGTGGTAATACTTGGAGCGCTTACAAATTAATTACTCCACCAGGTAGTGCCAATATTTACAGTTTTGCCGTCAATCCCAAAGATGACAAACAAATATTTTATGTAGCCACAATTAATAATCGTTCCACTTTTTATAAAACTCTAGATGGCGGTAAAAATTGGATTACCAAAAAAGTACCTTCTGATCAATTGCCAGTATTACTGCGTTATCATCCTACAAAACAAAATCGTTTGTATTTGGCTTTTACAGTTTTGCCCGATGCTAGTAAAACCCAAACTAACACTCTTACTAATACTAAATAATATGAGTATTGTTGATAATCACAAAGGAGATTTTAATCAAAGTGTAGAATATTTTAAAAAAGATATTTCTAGTTTGCGTACTGGCCGAGCTACTCCGGCTTTGGTAGAAGATTTGGTTATTGAGGCCTATGGCGCTCGCCAAGCATTAAAAGCTTTGGCTTCGATTACTGTACAAGATGCCAAAACTATTGCTGTAGAACCTTGGGACAAGAGTATTACTATGGCCGTAGAAGCAGGAATTCGAGCCTCCCAGTTGGGAATTAATCCAGTAAACAATGGCAAGGTAATTTTATTGCCTTTGCCAGAATTAAGTTCCGAACGTCGTCAAGAATTAATTAAAGTTTTGCATCAAAAAATAGAAGCAGCACGCATTGCTATTCGTCAACTTCGCGAAATGGTGCGTGATGAAATTGAGGCAGGGGAGAAAGCCAAAGAAATTTCTGAAGATGAAAAATATAAATTGCAAGATGAATTAGAAGAAATGGTAAAAGAATTTAATGAAAAATTAAAAGAATTGGGTGAAGGTAAAGAGACGGAAATAAATACGATTTAAGAGTTATAAAGTTGAAAGTTATAAAGTTCGTAAAGTCAAAATGTTTCACAATTTGTGAAACATTTTTTGTAAATAAAAAACTGCTAAAAGCAGATTTAAAAAAAGATTCCTTTCAGCCCCGGTCGCGTTTTGGCGCGACCGGGGCTGGCTGTTTCTCATGGTGCGCGCTAGGCGCGCTCGGGCTCGTCGCAGAAGGCGACGGTGGGGTCGTCCGTCGGGTCGTTGGTCAGACTGGGGTCGGGGCCGAGGTTTTTGGCCCGGCTACGCTGATCAGCCAAGAAGTCGGCGACGGCTTCATCGATCGTGTAGCGCGGGGTCATGATGACCTCGGCTTGGTCCATGTCCGGACGCGGCCTGAATTTGGCCGGCGGGCCGAACTCGGTGATCTCGTGCAGGTGGCCTTCCCTGTCCAGGCAGAGCCAGAGGCTCTCGCTGGTCCCGACCAATCGCAAGTATTTGCCAAAGCCCACGTCGTAACCTTTGCCCGACACCTCGAACCTCTCCTCCTCGTCCACCACGATGGCATCGCTTACCCAGAGTTCGTCAAAGGTCTTTTGGTCCATGAGAAATTTCCCTCCTTGTGGGATTGTGGAATGAACGCGTCGCCATGGGATTTTAAGCCCATTTATGACTACCAATTATAGCACATTTTAAGGGTTTTGTCAAGTTCTTCGGCCCGGCTCAGGGTTTTTGACATTTTGCTTGAATTTTGGGATAATAGCTACACTTAATTACTTAAAATTTATATGGAGAATTTATTAGATAAAGTAGTGTCGCTTTGCAAACGCCGAGGGTTTATTTTTCCAGGCAGTGAAATTTATGGGGGCTTGGCCAATTCTTGGGATTATGGTCCACTTGGGCACCAGCTAAAACAAAATCTTAAAAAGGCTTGGTGGAAATTTTTTGTGCAAGAGCGCGATGATATGGTGCCATTAGACACGGCCATTATTATGAATCCCAAAGTTTGGGAAGCTTCGGGACATTTGGAAAATTTTTCCGATAAACTTGTAGAATGTAAAAAGTGTCATCATCGTTTTCGGATTGATCACTTGCTAGAAGCAAAAACTATAGAACCAAAATACGACAAAGAACAGCCAGACAAAGAATTATCCGAAATAGAGTGTCCAGATTGTGGTGGTAATCTTACCGAACCAAAAGATTTTAATTTAATGTTTAAAACTTTTTTGGGTACGAACGAAGATACTTCAACCACTGCTTATTTGCGTCCCGAAACTGCAGCAGGTATGTTTGTAAATTTTAAAAATGTTTTAAATACCACGCGTCGTCGCTTACCGTTTGGTATTGCCCAAATTGGCAAGAATTTCCGCAACGAAATTACTCCGGGTAATTTTATTTTTCGTACTCGTGAATTTGAAATTGGTGAATTTGAATATTTTATCAATCCCAAAGACTGGGAAAAAACTTTTGAAATGTGGTTGGGTGAAATTAAACGTTGGTGGCAGGACATTATGCAAATTAATATGGATAACTTGGTGTGGCATGAACTCAAAGGTGATGATTTAGCATTTTATTCCAAACGTACGCTAGACATTGAATACAAATATCCTTTTGGAGTAAAAGAATTACACGGTATTGCTTATCGCACCGACCATGATCTTACTCGTCATCAAGAATTTTCCAAAGCAGATTTAAGTTATGTGGATCCCGAAACAAATGAGAAATTTATTCCACATGTAATTGAGCCAACCTTTGGTATTGATCGCATGCTCTTGGTGAGTTTGTTAGAAGCTTATTGTGAAGAAGACTTGCCCGCCGTAGCTTCAGCGAAGGAGGGAGACGGAGAAACCGAGACTCGCGTGGTAATGAAATTTCCCAAACATTTGGCGCCAATTCAAGTGGCAATTTTGCCTTTGTCCAAAAAAGAAGAATTATCTGGTGTGGCCAAACAAATTGCTAGTGATTTACGAAAAAACTTTTTGGTTGATTACGACGAAACTCAGTCTATTGGCAAACGTTATCGCCGCCAAGACGAAATTGGCACCCCATATTGTGTGACTGTAGATTTTGATTCTTTGGAAGACAAAAAAGTTACTGTTCGTGATCGCGATACTATGGTGCAGGAAAGGATTGAAATTAGTGAATTAAAAAATTATTTGTTGAGCAAATTTTAAAAATTATGGTAATAGACAACAGAGAAAATGAAGTAAGTCAAAGAGTACAGGCTCTAATTGGCTCGGTAGAGGGCGCTATAGCTAGTTTTTTTAATAGTAGAGATTTAGAGCCGGCTAGAAAATTAGAACTTATTGAACAACATAAGTTAAAAATTAAATTTGATGACACCGGTAGACTTATGCCGGTTTTTCATGATTGTGTTATACCAACTGTTTTGTTAAAAGCTCTAACTGCTATTGATGTAACCATGCAGGAAATGGTTAATGAATACGGTCCAGAAATAATACCAAAAAAATATAGAATTACTGAGGAAGAAAAAGAACTTTTGTCTAATAAAGATTTGACTTTACAAATTGAAGAAGAAGAATAAAATTATGCCTTTTAAAAAATACGAATTAAAAAATAAAACTACAGTTTTTTTGGTGCCACAACCAGATGCTCAGTCCACCACTGTTTTGGTATTGTATCCAGTTGGTTCGCGCTACGAAAATAATAAATTGGCTGGTGTGTCGCACTTTATAGAACACTTAATGTTTAAAGGTACAAAAAAACGTCCCACTAGTTTGGCTTTAACGCGTGAGATTGATCGGTTGGGAGCAGAATACAATGCTTTTACCAGCAAAGAATATACAGGTTATTATATAAAATCTGATGCTAAATATTTAGACATTAGTTTGGATATTTTATGCGACATGCTTAATAATTCTAAATTTGATGCGAAAGAAATGGCCAAAGAAAAGAAAGTGATTGTAGAAGAATTGCGCATGTACAACGATAACCCATTAATAAATATTGAAAATGTTTTTGAAAATTTAATTTTTAAAGACACTGATTTAGGACGAAACATTGGTGGTAGTGAAACCAGTGTTTTAAATTTGCCAAGAGCCGAAGTTTTAAAGTATTATCACAATTTTTATGCTCCAGAAAATACTTATATAGCCGTTGCCGGAGCCGTTGGTGGTAATACTGTAAAATTGATTGAAAAATATTTTGGCCACGTAAACCCCGCAAAGGCGGGGCACGTGGCAAGTCACGCAAAGTCGTTACACTCCCGCGTGCCAAGCCGCAACTATAGTCCGGCCAAGTTTGGTCCGGAAACAAAAACTGCTAGAATTGCCGTAGAAAAAAAACCTACCGATCAAGTTCAACTTATGCTTGGTTTGCCGGGTTTGGATCACAACGACAAACGCAATGAAGTTTTGTCAGTTTTAAATACTATTTTGGGTGGTTCCATGAGTTCGCGTTTATTTAGTGAAATCCGCGAAAAACGTGGGTTGGCATATATGGTAAGAAGCGGGGAGATGAATTATCGGGACACTGGTTTTTTTGATGTACGTATGGGCTTAGAAGCCAAAAATATTAATGGTGCTTTACAAGTAGTAAAAAAAGAAATGGAAAAAATTATTAAAAGTGGTGTAACAGTCAAAGAATTAAAAGACGCCAAAACTCATTTACATGGTGCGCTTACACTTTCAATGGAAGATTCTAGTACGCAGGCTAGCTGGTATTTACAACAAGCATTGTTTTTGAATGAAATAAAAACTCCAGCCGAACGTCTAAAAGAAATTGATAGGGTGACCAATGTGCAAATAAAAAAATTAGCCAAAGAAATTTTTGTTTGGAATAAAGTTCGCGTGGCGATAATTGGCAACGTAGAAAAAGAAAATATTAAATTTTAATACTATGAAATACTTATTTGGTAATTGGAAAATGTATTTGGATTACAATGAATCAATTAATTTGAGCAAGCAATTAGCCGAGGTTAATTTGCCTAGTAAAAATAAAATAGTAGTTTTTCCCAGTAATTTGGCTTTTAAAGCGGTTCAAGAAAATTTAGCTAGTACCCAAATAGCCACTGGTCCACAAAATGTGGCTTGGGTTCCAAAAGGAGGTTACACCGGAGAAGTTTCTGCACATATGTTTAAAGATCTTGGTGCTACTTATGCTTTAATTGGTCACTCGGAACGCCGTCATGTGTTTGGTGAAACCGATGACGAAGTACGAAAAAAAGTAGAAGCCTGTCTTGATGCTGGATTAATTCCTGTAGTTTGTATTGGTGAAACCAAAGAAGAATTGTCCGAAGGAAAAAGAGAATATCGCTTAAAAAAACAAATCATGAAAGTATTTGAGAATTTAGATTTAAGTGGCAAAGAAATTATTGTGGCTTATGAACCAGTTTGGGCGATTGGCACAGGCACCCCATGTTTACCAGCCGATGCCGATGATATTCATGGCTGGGTAAAGAATGAATTAAAACAATATACGAATCAAGAAATTCCTGTGCTTTATGGCGCTAGCGTTAATGCCGAAAATGTGTTATCATTTCTTTCACTGTCAACTATTGATGGCATATTAGCGGGTGGTGCTTCTGTTAAGTTTAATGATTGGCAAGAAATTGTCAAAAAAGCAGAAGAAATATAAATTTATGATCAGTTTTTTCCCTTTTATTTTAATAATACTAGGATTAGTAATTTTAATTGTAATTGTAGTGCGTAAATTTCCACAACTAAGTCTTTTGGATGTGGAAAATATTCCCGAAGTAGTATTGGAAAATAAAAAGGATAATATATTAAAAAAGCGTTTAGCCGAAAAACATCAAGAAACAGATAAAGCTAGAAAAGAATCTTTTAAACCATTGGTGCAAAATGCAAAAAATCTTCAATTAGTTTTTAGAAAATATGTTGGTAAGATAGAAAGATCAGTAATTGAGTACAGCGAACGTCGTAGGAAAAATGAACCACAAGAAAAAAAATTAAAAAAACGTGAAGACTTGCGAATTTTGTTGCAAGAAGGGCAATTTGCTTTTGAGCAAAAAAGTTTTGAAGATGCTGAGAAAAAGTTTTTGTCGGCTATTAAAATAGATCCTAAAAATTTTGATGCTTATTTGGGCTTATCTAGTGTGTATAGTGCACAAAATAATTATAATGAGGCCAAAGAAACTCTTAATTTTCTTTTGCAGCTAAATTCCCAAAATGAAACAGCATTGGTAAAATTGGCAGAAATTTATGAACAAGAAGGTAAAAAAGAAGAAGCCATAGAATTTTATCAGCGGGCAGTATTGGTGCAGGCCAATCGTCCAGGCTTGTTTGCCAAATTAGCCGAACTCTTAGGCCAAGCTGGTAAAAATGAAACCGCCTTAGAAGCAATTAGCCAGGCAGTAGAAATAGAACCACAAAACCCTCGGTATCTTGACATGATGGTGATGTTTAGTGTATTATGTGGTAATAAAAAAATCGCGGAAAAAGTTTATCATGAATTAAGAATGGTAAATCCAGAAAATCAAAAATTAGCAGTTTTGAAAGATAAAATAGACAACATGCCGGGATAGCTCAGCTGGTACCATGAACCACAGGGGTTCATGGCCCTGCACCCTTGTGGTGCAGGGGAGCAGCTTGGACTTTTAAAACAAAAAAAATTACATGCCGGGATAGCTCAGCTGGTAGAGCAGCTGTTTTGTAAACAGCGGGTCGCGGGTTCGAATCCTGTTCCCGGCTCAGTGGAAAATTTAAAAGGGCAGGTACCGAAGCGGTCAAACGGGGCAGACTGTAAATCTGCTGGCTTAGCCTTCCAAGGTTCGAATCCTTGCCTGCCCACACAAAAAATATCACTTATAATAAGTGATTTTTTTTGCTTGCCAGCCGAAGCTTACAAGCGTAGGTTGGTCGGAGTAGGCGGATTTGAACCGCCGGCCTCGTCGTCCCGAACGACGCGCGCTACCAACTGCGCCATACTCCGTATATTGTCCAATTTTACTATTTTTAAGTTTTAAAATCAAGTTGCTCTCTAAGGGCTTTTGTGATAAAATACTAGTAATAATTAATAGTTTATTTTATGAAAAATTTAAACCAATATTTTGATTTAGCCATTGCCCAAAATGCTTCGGATTTGCATTTGGTAGGAGAAGAAAAACCAATGCTTAGAAAAGAGGGTGAGTTAGAGGAACTAGAAGACAAAAAATTACCAAACAAAGAATTAAGCGAGGCAATTTTTGAATTATTAAACAGTGAACAAAAAAAGCGTTTTAATGATGAACTAGAATTAGATTTTGGCTATGAACATAGTGGAGTGCGATTTCGTCTTAATTTACATTTGCAAGAAGAAAAAATTGGTTTGGCTGCCAGAATTATTCCAAAGGTTATTCCTACTCCAGAAGAATTAAATTTTGAGCCAGCTTTGGATAATTTTATTAATCTTTTGGACGGCTTGGTCTTAGTTGTTGGGCCAACTGGAAATGGTAAATCTACTACTTTAGCCGCGATGGTCGAACAAATTAACAAAACCAGAAAAGCCCACATTGTGACTATAGAAGATCCAATTGAGTTTGCTTTTGAAGATAAAAAGAGTTTGGTTGAACAACGAGAAATTGGTGTGGACACCAAATCTTTTGCCAATGCTTTAAAACACGTCTTGCGTCAGGACCCCAATGTTATTTTGGTTGGTGAAATGCGTGATCCCGAGACTATTGCTACAGTGCTTACTGCTGCCGAAACCGGGCATTTGGTTTTTTCTACTTTGCATACTTCTACCGCTGCCGAAGCGGTCGAAAGAATTGTTGATGTCTTTGAAGGCTCAAAACAAAAACAAATTTTAATTCAGTTGAGTGCTGTACTTCGGGGAATTGTTGCCCAACAATTAATTGTTGGAGTAGATGGCAAAAGAATCGCGGCCAGAGAAATTTTAATAAATACCCCAGCAGTTTCCAATCTTATTCGTGAAAATAATATTTCACAAATTACTAGCGCCATGCAAACTGGTGCCAAAGATGGCATGATAACTATGGAAAACGCTCTAAAAGAATTATTAAAGAAAAATTTAATTGACAAAGGAACAGCCGAACGTCGCACTGGCAGACAAAAACGTATCTAATGTGGCCTACCTAAAAGCAAAATTAAAAGATGAATATGGTAAACAAAATAGTAACCCAAGATTAAGAATGGTTTTGGTTATTTTTTTTGTTTTTTTAATAGTAATAATTTTTCGTCTAGTGCTTTTAATGCTTTGGCAACATAATTTTTATTTGGCTTTGTCTTCGGGATCACGAGAATTTTATAGCCAATTATATCCAAAAAGGGGTAGTATTTTATTTCAGGATTCTCGCACCAAAGAAGAATTTCCATTGGCTTTAAACAAGGATTATTTTTTGCTCTATGCCGATACTCGAGAAATAAAAGATAATCAAACAGCCGAGCAAGTTGTGCAAAAATTAACGGAAATTTTTAATTATAATGACGAGAAAAAAGTAACTGTTTTGGCTCAACTAAACAAACGTACTGATCCTTATGAACCTTTGGAAAAGAAAATAGCTGAAAGTGTTTATGAAAAAATAAAATCTTTAAACTTACCTGGTGTTAATTTTGTTCGTCTTGCTTATCGCTATTACCCCGAAGGTGAGTTGGGGGCACCAATAATTGGTTTTTTGGGTAAAGATAAAGACGACAATAATATTGGAAGTTATGGTGTAGAAGGTTATTGGCAAAATGAATTAGCCGGTAAAGGTGGCTTTATGACTGGTTCCAAAACTGCTGTTGGTAGTTTGGCGCATTTGGCTAATTGGTCTTTTAACAAAGCCGAAGATGGCGCGGATATTTTATTAACAATTGACCGGACTTTGGAATTTAAAGCTTGTAATACTTTAAAAAAAGCTCAAGAGGAGTATGGGGCCGTAAGTGCTAGTTTGATTATGCTTGAGCCAAGTACCGGGGCAATTAGAGCAATGTGTAGTTTTCCAAGTTTTGATCCCAATGATTATGGTCAAGTAACTTCGGCTAATGTTTATAATAATAATACTATTTTTGCTCCCTATGAGCCTGGTTCGGTTTTTAAACCTTTGGTAATGGCCGTGGCGATAAATGAAGGTGTAGTAAAACCAGAAACTACTTTTGTGGACACTGGTTCGCGCGAAGGTTTTTGCCAGACACCAATAAAAAATGCTATGGGGCGTTCCTATGGATTGCAAAACATGAGTGGTGTTTTAGAAAATTCCATAAATACTGGCATGGTTTTTGTGGTAGAAAAATTAGGCAAAAACAAACTTATTGATTATATTAAAAATTTTGGTTTTGGTACAAAAGAGGGAATTGAATTGGATACCGAAGTAAGTGGTAAAATTGATACCTTAAATCAAAAAAAAGGCGATAAAATAGATTGTTACGCAGCCACAGCTTCTTTTGGTCAAGGTATTACAGCCACACCTTTACAATTAGTTACGGCTTTTGGCGCGATTGCCAATGGTGGCCAATTAATGAAACCATATATTATAGATGAAATGCGTTTTGCAGATGGTCATATAGAAAAAACCAAACCTCAAGAAGTACGTGAAGTAATAACCAATCGTTCGTCGCTGCTTACCCGTAGTTTAATGGTAAATGTAATAGATAAAGGGCATTCAACCTTAGCTGCGGTAAAAGGCTATTATGTGGGTGGAAAAACTGGCACAGCGCAAATTCCTGGGCCTGGTGGCTATACCGAAGAAACTATTCATACCTTTGTGGGTTTGGCGCCAATTGATAACCCTAAATTTGTTTTATTAGTAAAATTTGAAAAACCACAGAGATTGTGGGCCGATGGCACAGCCGCGCCAATTTTTGGCGAAATTGCCAAATTTGCTTTACAGTATTATCAAATTCCGCCAAGTCGTTGACAAACAGTGCTTTTTTGTGTTACAATTTTTCTACTTTGTGGCCCTATCGTCTAATGGTTAGGACCTATGATTCTCAATCATGTAATACGGGTTCGATTCCCGTTGGGGCTACCAGACTCCGTTGTATTGTGCCTGGCAGGCTAGTTTATATAAATTATTTGATGTAGATTTGCCTGCCCGGCGTAGTTCCGGGGAACGAAGACGGGTCAGGGTAGCTCAGCTGGTTAGAGCGTAGCATTCATAACGCTAAGGTCGGGAGTTCGATCCTCCCCCTTGACACTAAAAAAATCCCGAAAGGGATTTTTTTGTGACTTTTTTTTAACTATTTATATTATTTCAACACACCAATTTTTAATTTCGCTAACATCTGTTCTGGTTTTGGTTGATCACTGTGTTTTTGATCAAAGGCATTAGTACCGTCTTTGCCACAAATTTTTAAAATATTTGTCTCTCCACCCGGATGATTAGGCACAAAAGAAGTTACATCATAAACATTACCATTAACTATTGTGTAACAACTACTGACAGAATTATGAATAGCAACTTCTGCCAAAGTAAAGGTTTTTGGGCCATTGTTTACAGGGGGTGGTGTGGGGGCAGGGGTTGGTTTAGCAGTGGTGGTTTGTCCATTAGAAGTTTGTACAGTTACCGTAACTGGTGGTTCAGTGGTATTTTGTGTGGTAGTATTTTGTACTGTATTGCCAGCAGGTTTGGTCTGTGTGGTATTAGTGCCACCACAGCCAGCGCCAATAAGCAAAATGGTTAAAACCGCTAAATTTAAGATTAAAAGTTTATTTTTCATATAAAAAATTAAGAATTATTATTATCTTATACTTATAATACAATTTATAATACTATAAAATTTCAAACTAAACAAGTTGACTATTGTTAAAATGTCATCCTCGCGACTGTGTGTTGCCAAAGCTTTAGCGATGGTACAAACGGGGAACCAGAAATCGAATAATTTGGTGGAGGCAAATTGCGAACGGATTTTTTGTTTGTCATTTTTTAAAAGTTAGTCGTTGGTAAATCCCCTCTAGCCTTCGGCTCTGAGGCTCAGGCTCGAAGAGAGAGGGGTGTCAGCCGTCGCAGGCTGACGGGGTGTGTTACCGTTGTTATCAATTCATTCATACTATTTACTTCTCATACTTCCACTTTTTCAAAAAAGTGGAGCAAAAACTTCGCGCTAAACAAACACTACAGAAAATTTAGGCCTCGTCATTCGTTTTTGTTCTGAACTCGCTTATTATATAGCTCAAACAGCAGAACAAATCCGCCTTCGCTCTCGCTACGGCGTACCACTCTTCCTCGCCTCTAAATTTTTGCTTTGTGTTTGTGCGCGCGTGAACGATTGAAAGTATTTGATATGATTAATAATGAAAATAAAATACTCACAAAATTTTGTGAGTATTTTTTATCTGTGTTATTTGTGTAATAAAATCTGTGGTCTATTTCTTCAAAGAATCTTTTAAATTTTTTCCAGCTTTGAATTTGGGTACTTTTACTGGAGGAATTTGAATTTTTTCTGTTGGTCTTTGTGGATTTACCCCAATGCGACCAGCCCGAGTTTTGGCGCTAAAGGCTCCAAAACCAGAAATAGTTACTTCACCGCCATCTTTAATGGTTTCGGTAATGATTTGAGTTAAAGCTTCAACCATGGCTTCACCTTCTTTTTTGGATAAGCCAACTTTTTCGGCGATTTTTTGGGCAAGTTCTGCTTTGTTCATATGTTTTAATTATTAATTGTTATTCCTATTTTGTCATGCTGAACTCGTTTCAGGATCCTGTTGGGATGCTGAAATTAATTCAGCATGACATAATAATTGTAGGATGACACTTGTATTATATTGTTTAAATAAATTTGTGTCAATAGAGCCAAATTTTTTATCCACAGAACGATTATTGACCTTTCATGCGTAAAACCAAATTAATTGTTCTTAAAATAATTACCAAGTCCAAAAGCGGTGATTGGTTTTTGATATAAAAAATATCATATTGTAATTTTTGTAAAGTGGTTTCCAAAGTATCGGTGTAATTTTGATTAATTGCTGCCCAGCCAGTAAGCCCGGGTTTTACTATGTGACGAAGTGGGTAATAGGGCATTATTTTTACCATTTCTGCTACTATTTCTGGTCTTTCGGGTCGGGGTCCAATTAAAGTTAATTCACCTTTTAACAAGTTGATACATTGTGGCAATTCGTCAATTCTAGTTTTGCGTAAGAATTTTCCAAAAGGAGTAATACGTTTATCATTTTTGGTAGCAAATTGATAGCCATTTTGTTCGGCTCCGCCGTCGGCTGTCAAAGCATACATGGAACGTAATTTATAAATAGTAAATTCTTTGCCATTTTTGCCAACTCTGATTTGTTTGTAAAATATTGGTCCAGGAGAAGTGAGTTTTAAGATAAGGGCAAAAATTGGGAAAATGATAATTAAAACACCAAAAATTATTAAACCAATCAGTCTATCTAATAAGTTTTTTATTTTATTATAGAATAGTTGTTCATTGGTTTTAAGGTTTTCCAAAAACCAAGCTTCGGAAAAAATAGTTGGAGGAATACGGCCAGTAATTACTTCGTAAAAAGAATCCAAATCAATAATATTTAATTTGCTTGAAAAAAATAAATTAAAAAGGTTTTTGGAAATTTCCTCATCTTTTTTTAAATGGCTGGCGATTATAAAAGTGTTGGTTTTTAATGCTGTGGCAATTTTTTCTATGTTTTGTAGAGAATTATAAGTGTTAAAAAAACTATATTTATTGGCTAGGTTTTTGTTTTCCAAGTCTATTAAAGCCGTAATCCTATAACCACGTTCTGGATAGTTTTCCAAGATTTTTATTAATTCGGTACTTTCTGGGGTGTAACCAATAAAAATAATATTAGTTTTAAGAGTGTCATTGTTTAGATATTTATTGTAAATCAAACGCCAAATAAAACTTAAAATAAAACCAAGTAAAATATTTAAAAGCAAAATTGTTTTGGGGGTGATGTTTTGTTTTGGTAGTAAATAAAAAAAGATTGTGGAGAGAAATAAAGACAAAAGAGCTGTTTCAATAAAATGTCTTTTGTATTTTTCTTGACGTAAGTGTGCCAAGTCGTAAAGGCCGTTAATAAAAATAATAATAATCCAAAAAATAAAAAGCAAAAAAAATAAGCTCAAATGGCGTTCAATTTGTTCCCATTGGGGAATTTTTAGGTAGCGTAACCACAGACTTAACCAAAAGCCCAAAGTAAAACACAAAAAATCACCAGTGGCCAAAAGTAGTTGTTTTATTCGGTAAATTAAGCGCATATTGGTTTTTTTTATTTTATTTGCTATAATAAAGCTAAATTCATCTTAATCATAGCTTATTTATGCAAAAAATACAAGATAGGCAAATATTAGTATTTGGCATATTTTTATTAGCCTCTTTTTTTATTGGTAATTATGTTTTGGCTGATTCGGCTTATGTAAATATCAACAACCGAGAATCTGTTACTAGAATTAGGGCGGTAACTATTGATTTTTCTGCTCCCGAAGGCACCAGACAAATGCTAATATCCAATGACAGTGGTTTGTATGGCGCAGAATGGGAACCTTACCAAGAAAGTAAGACTTGGTATTTGGAATATGGGGTAGGTACCCATACAGTCTATGTAAAATTTAAAGACAAAGCAGGAAGCATTAGCCAAATTTACAAAGACACTATACAATTATCTCCAGCCAAAGAAATGGGTGTGGAATTTGAAATTAATGATGGTGCCAAAGAAACTATTTCTCGTAAAGTTACTTTAACTATCAAATATACTCCTGGTGTAGAAGGAATGATTATTAGTAATAATGAAAAATTTACGGGTTTAAGTTTTTCCGATGTAAGTGAATCAGCAGTTTGGGCTTTGAGTGAAGGCAGCGGCCAAAAAAAGGTTTATATCCAATTCAAAGATTCTGCTGGCCATGTCAAAACTATTAGTGACACTATTAAATATAGCGAACCAGCAAATTATATTAATGATGGTGTATTATTAAAAGGGCAGGGAAGTACTATTTATTATTTAGGAGAAGATTATAAATTACATCCTTTTTCCAGTTCCCTCGTTTTTCATAGTTGGTACAGCAATTTTTCCAAGGTTCAATATGTGGGTAATGCCAAATTACGTGAATATGAAATTGGCAGTACCATGTGCGTGCGTCCAGGCACTTGGTTGCTAAAATTTAATGATGCCCCAACTGTTTATGCTGTGGAACCAGGTTGTAAATTACGTCCAATTTTGTCCGAAGCCCAAGCCTATTTGCTCTATGGTTCTGCTTGGTCCAAAAAAATAATTGAATTAGATACTATTGAACGCAGTATGTACCAAGTGCGTAGTTATGATGTTACAAATAAAGACAAAAAAATAGTCGATAGAGACCGAGATGGAGTGAATGAAGCAATTGAAAAATTACAAGGTACAAGTGATAGAAATAGCGATAGTGATAATGACGGTCTAAGTGATTATGAAGAAATTTTTTATTGGTTTTCTGATCCTACCAACACAGATACCGATGGTGATGGTTACAAAGATGGCGCAGAAATTGCCACTGGCTTTAGTCCTTTTAGTTCTGGCAAGTTAAAAGAAGTTCCCGAAGGCACTTATCGATATCCTTATGGTTCGTTTTTTTCTACCAGTAATGGAAACTATTATTATGTAGGGGTTGGCGGTATTATTTATTCTGCTGGCAGTGCTACCAATCTTACTGTTTTAAATGGTAATAGCCTGTCTAAGATGTTTGTTAACAAACCACCACTGCGTTTTAATTTAAATTTTAGTAATGCCCAAACTTTGGATATTAATGTAAATAATATAGAAGTGCCAATGATTTATGCAGGTAATCGATTGCAAAGATTGTAATTATTTATGGTGAATTTTTATTGAACTATGAATAAAATATTTTTTCTATTATTTTTGATTTTATTTTTGCCAATTACAGTTTTGGCAAAAATGCCCAATGACCCTGGAGCTAACCAGTGGTCTTTTGAACATATCAAAGCTTACGAAGCTTGGGATAAATTTACTGGTTCCAAAAAAGTAGTAGTAGCCATAATTGATAATGGCTTTGACATGTTTCATCCCGACTTAAGAGATAATTTGTGGGAAAACACCAAAGAAATAAACAACAATGGAATTGATGATGATAATAATGGTTATACTGATGATATTTGGGGATGGAATTTTGTACCCGAAGACACCAATAATAATGGAATTTTGGATGATAGTGAAATGTTGGGCAACAATGATCCACGTCCTAAAGTAGATAATATTGGCGATGAAGAAAAAGTTGGAAATATTTTTAGTCATGGCACAGTAGTAGCTGGTTTAATTGGTGCTAAGGGCAATAATAAATTGGGGATAGCAGGATTAAATTGGCAAGTACGACTAATGAATTTAAAAATAGCTAACAATGAAGGCACAGGTGATTATGCCAATGTTGCTCGAGCTATTCGTTATGCAGTAGATAATGGCGCTGACATTATAAATTTTAGTATTGTTATTTTGGATCACCAAAATAATGAAGCAGAATTGAAAGAAGCAGTAAAATATGCTTATGATAAAGGAGTAGCCATGTTTGCTGCTTCGGGCAATGAAAGTATTGTTTTATCAAATTTTCAACGTTTTCCAATTTGTGCTGATGCGACCTCCACTGAACAACAAATTATTGGAGTGAGTGCAGTAACTGAAAAACATTATTTAACAAATTTTTCCAATGTTGGTGGTAATTGTATAGATATTGCTGCTCCGGGAATAAATATTACTAGTACTGTTCGTTTTTCACCAACCAATGGTTTAGAAAAAATGTACGGTGGTAATTGGCATGGTACCTCTTTTGCGGCTCCATTGGTTTCGGGGGTAGCCGCTTTAATCAAAGGTATTATGCCAGAGTGGGGCGCCAAAGAAATTTATCAAGCAATAACTAGTACAGTGCATCATACACCAGGACAAAATGAAGATGTTTATAAATTAATTTTTGGAGCTGGTTTGTTGCAGGCCAACAAAGCAGTAGATTATGCGTGGCAATTTAGAAAAATAAATAATAGCAAAATAGGCATGGTAGATTCTGCTTTGGGAAATTTGCAAACAATAGATTGGCAAAGCGCCACAGTTACTAACACTGTATATAGTAGTACCCTTTTAAAAGCAGATAAAATTTTTAGTTTTTCGCAAAATGGTTTAAACAATTTTATTGTGGTTAGTAAACAACAAGTAGGTTGGCAATTAAATTTTTATAATCAAGATTGGGGCTATATTAATTCATGGATTTGGGACAATAATACTGATTTTTCTTTGGTAGTTGTTGATTACAATGATGATAAAAAATTAGAAATTTTAATTTTACCAAAACAAAAAAATAATAATAAAATTTTTGTTTATTCTTTGTGGGGTAATGAATTAAACACCATTGCTCTAGATTTAGAGGTTGAATACAAAGATATTTTTGTGGCCAGTTTTGATGATAGTGAATTGCTTTTGCGAGGCGTAAAAAATAAAGAAACAATTGTGGAAAATAGAAAAATGAATGGTGAATTAAGCAAAACTATAAATATTCCCAAATTGTTTTCGCAAATGGCCATTTTAAATAATTTAGGAGAAGAAAAGCAAATAGTTTTTTTGGCTTTAAATACCGAAGAGCCTTTTGTTTATGTTTACAATTTAGATGGGGAATTGTTGCGTAGTTTTTGGGCTTATGATACAAACTATCGTGGCAATATAAAAATATATAATTTGGATATGAATAATGATGGCAAAGATGAGTTAGTGACTGTAGCTGAGAAGTTTGATTTGCCTTGGCGGCTTTGGAGTGGTGAAGGGCGTAAACTTAAAGAATTTAATACACAGATTTCTTCACAAGCAGTGGTATATTGAGTATTTACTATTTTTTGTGGTACAATATAATTAAGATTACTATGAAGGAACAAAATCCAATATTTGAAAAAAAGAATGTGCTCGTGACTGGCGGTGCTGGTTTTTTGGGTTCGCATCTTTGCGAAAGACTACTTCGTGAAGCCAAAGTAATTTGTTTGGATGATTTGTCCAATTCTAGTATTCAAAATATTGAACATTTATTGCAGTACCCAGATTTTGAATTTATTAAATATGATGTAAATAAAGAAATAGATTTGGATTCTTTTGATGAATTAGATAAATTTAAAGTAAAGTTTCAGGGAGTGCAAGAAATTTATCATTTGTCTTGCCCCACTAGTCCCAAGAATTTTGAAAATTTAAAATTGCATTCATTGTGGGCCAATTCTAGTGCCATGCTTTCCACACTCAATTTAGCAGTCAAATTTCGTGCCAAATATGTTTTTGCTTCCAGTTCCGTAGTTTATGGCGAGCCTACACCCACACACAAAGTTTTTAAAGAAGGTGAAGAGGGGATTGTAAATCATTTGTCACCTCGGGCCTGCTACGACGAAGGCAAGCGCTTTGCCGAAACTTGTGTAGAAACCTATCGTCAGGTTTACAATCTAGATGCCAAAATTGCGCGGGTTTTTACCACTTATGGCCCACGCATGAAATTGCGTGATGGTTTGCTTTTGCCAGATTTTATTTTGGACGCCTTAGAAGGTCGAGATTTGGTGATTTACGGTGATGAAAATATGGAACAATCTCTTTGTTATGTTACAGACATGGTAGACGGTTTAATTAGACTAATGAAAAGTGGTTCAAGTGTAAATTTGGTGAATTTGGGTGGTGATGAAATTTATAAAATGAAAAACGTAGCAGAGCAAATTATCAAAATGACTAATTCCAATTCGCAAATAGCTATAGAAAAACCATTAATGTTTTTAACAGCCAAAGGCATGCCCGATCTTACCCGTTCCAAAGAACAGTTAGGTTGGTTGCCGTTAATTAAATTAGAAGATGGTTTAAAAAAAGTGATTGATTATACAATTGCGAATAAAGAATTATTTTCTTAAATTGTTTTTATGTTTTTGGCAATTGTGCCGGCCTTTAATGAAGAAAAAAATATTGGTTCCGTGGTACGGGACCTTTTTAATCATGGTGGTGTGGATAAAGTAGTAGTCATTGATGATGGCTCTGTTGATAACACGGCCGGAGAAGCGGAAAAAGCTGGAGCCGAAGTTTTAAAACACAGTTTAAATTGTGGCCAGGGTATGGCTTTACAAACAGGCCATGAATATGCCAAAATGATGGGGGCAGACTATATTGTTCATTTTGATGCCGATGGCCAGTTTTTAAGTACTGAGATTGCTGAAGCTTGGCAGTATTTAAAAAATAGTAAAGCTAATATTTTGTTTGGTTCGCGATTTTTAAATAAAAAATCACAGATTCCTTTTTTTAAACGTGTGGTTTTGATTCCTCTAGGTCGACTGGTTAATCGTTTTTGGGGAGCGATTCCTTTAACAGATCCGCAAGCTGGTTTTCGTATTTTAGATAAACGAGCTATAGAAAAAATTCAAATTGATCAGCCACGCATGGCCCACGCTACGGAAATTTTAATCAAAACCAAAAAGTATAATTTACAGTATGTAGAGTATCCTGTATATGTAATTTATCATCGTTTTGGGCAAAATTTTTCTGGGGGTTTAAAAATTATTAAAGATTTATTATTAGGTAAATTTGTAAAGTAAGTGGCGTAAGACATAGGATATAGGACATAGTGGGTAAATATTTTATGTCTTAAATCCTAAGTCTTAAGTCTGTAAGTATGATAATTGTTTTTAAGTTACTGTTCAGTTGTTTTGTAGTTTTTGCTTTATTAAATGTTTTTCAACGTAAAAAAGAGGGTCTTTTGGGTCCCAAAGGCTTATTTTTTTGGGTATTATTTTGGCTTTTGGCCGGGGTGGCTTTTTGGTGGCCAAATAGTACCACCATTTTGGCAAATTATTTGGGTATTGGCCGTGGAGCGGACTTGGTAATTTATGTTTCTTTGGTAATAATATTTTATTTGCTTTTTAAACTTCATATTAAACTAGAATCTGTCGGTCGCGATATTGCCAAGGTGGTGGGGAAGAAAGCTCTGGAAGATAAAAAATAATTTTTATGAAAATTGCTCACATTGTTTGTACTTTTCCACCCTACAACGGCGGTATGGGCAATGTGGTTTTTAGTTTGGCCAGTGAATTGATTAATCAAGGTGAAGAAGTGACTGTTTTTACACCAGATTATTTTGAAAGTTCGGAAATGAAAGATACTGGAGCAGAGCCAGAAAAAATACACACTGAATCAATAAATAATAATTTGGATTTTGTTAATCGTTTACGGCCAGCTTTGCAATATGGTAATGCGGCCTATTTGCCACAAATTGCAGAGGAACTAAATCAATTTGATATTGTCCATTTACATTATCCTTTTTTTGGTGTGGCTAATTTGGTGCGTAAATGGAAATTAAGAAATCCTCATAAAAAATTAGTGGTTACTTATCACATGGATACCAGGGGGCCAGGTTGGAAAGGTTTATTTTTTAAATATTATGGCTATTTTTGGCTTCCAAAGATTTTGGAATCGGCTGATTGTTTGTTGGCTACTTCACTTGATTATTTAAAAGTAAGTTTGGCAAGTGTTCATTATCAAAAGCACCCGGAAAAATGGCAAGAATTACCTTTGGGGGTAGATAGCCAAAAATTTCAACCGCACGAAAAAAATGATATTCTTGTTCAGAGTTTAGGTTTAGATAATAATTTTCCAACAATTTTATTTGTGGGTGGTATGGATGAGGCGCATTATTTTAAAGGTGTGCCAGTGCTGTTAAAAGCACTATATTTATTAAAGCAAAATAATTTTGTTTGCCAAGTAGTTTTGGTAGGTGAAGGGAATTTAAAAGCAGAATTTAAATTGTTGACTAAAAGTTTGGGTTTGGAAAATCAGATAATTTTTGCCGACAATGTAGACAATGAAAATTTGCCTTATTTTTATAATCTTGCTGATTTATTTGTTTTACCTTCTACAACTGCAGGTGAAGCATATGGCTTGGTGCTCTTGGAAGCAATGTCTAGTGGTGTACCGGTAATTGCTAGTGATTTGCCGGGAGTAAGAAAAGTGGCCGAATTGGGTGGAAAAGTGGTACCAGCTAGTAATGCAGAATTATTGGCACAAAGTATTCAGGCTTATTTTTCTTTGTCTAATAATGAAAAAGAAAATTTAAAGAAAGAAGTCAGGCAAATTGTAGAAGTAGATTATAGTTGGTCAATAATTACGCAAAAATTAAGGCAGATTTATCAACAGCTTGTTGTAAAGACCTAAATTTGCTATTATATAATTCACGCTTAAATAGCGAGATAATTATTAATTTTATTTTTCTTATGGAAGAAAAAAATCTTTTTGCTCTTTTAAATAAAAAGCAAGCTTTTGTTTTGGGAGCCGTTGGTTCGTTTTTAGTGCTTTGCACTGTTGGTTTTTTTATTTTGTTGGGAATTATGTTGTCTGGTGGAGTAAAAGTAGCCGATGGTAGCGCTAGTACAAGTTTTAAAGCGCCAAAAGTTTTTAGTCAATGTTTAGATGGTGGTGAGATGGCTGCCAAAGTTTCGGCCGACGAACAACTTGGTGCTTCTTTGGGTGTGCAAGGCACTCCAGCCACTTTTGTAAATGGTTATTTAATTGGCGGAGCTTTGCCTTATGAAGCAGTAAAATTGGTAGTTGATGCAACTTTGGCTGGTAAAGATCCAAACAATGAAGCAGGTTGGGATAAAACTAATTATGGTGTCTTGGAAAAAGTAGCTATACCAGAATTACCAGATGCAGTTTGGCTTGGCAACAAAGATGCCAAAGTAACCGTAGTAGAATTTAGTGATTTTGAATGTCCTTATTGCAACCGTTTTGCTCCTACCATTGATAAGATTGTTAAAGATTATAGTAGTCAAATTCGTTTTACTTATCGCAATTTTCCTTTAACTTCTATTCATCCTAGTGCTCAAAAAGCAGCCGAAGCTTTTGAATGTGCCAAAGCTCAAAATAAAGGTTTTGAAATGTATAGTAAATTATTTGCTTTGTCTGTTAGTAAAACCATGAGTGTGGATAATTTCAAAAAAGCCGCCTCGGAATTGAACTTAAAATAATTTAATTGTAAATTATATGGGTAAATTTAAAGGTGGTTTGCTTTTAGGAGGATTGCTTGGTGCCGGTTTTATGTGGTTAACAGTTACCAAAAAAGGCAAAGAAGTTCGGGAAAAGCTTTTGGACCAAGCAGCCGAAGTCTATGAAAACTTAAAAAAACAAGTATTAGTTTCTCCACAATATCAGAAATTAAGTAAGAGTGAATATGTAACATTGGTAAAAGAATATGTGGATAAGTATGCCATACAAAATGGCTTGGCCGAAAATGCAAAAAACATGGTCATAAAAATTGTTAGTGCCCAGTGGCAGAATTTGCAAAATGAGATTAAAAAATAAATAAAACATTTTTATTGTTAAATTATATGAATGATGTGCAAAATGGTAATAGTGATAATTCTAAGGACCTTTTTTATTCTAGCGTCTTGGGGCATGACTTAGAAAGAAAGAGTGAGGAAGAATTAAAAGCTGAGAGATTAGCTACAGTAGAAGAATTTTTTAACACAAAAATTCGTTCGTTATTGGAAAAATTAGTTGAAACTAGTAAACAAATGGAAAACAATAAGGAACAGGGAGCTACTTATGAAGTAAAAAAAGTTGCTGATGATGAATATCATAGATTAAAACTTGAAATTCAAAGATTAAGATCGGTTGGTTATCAAGAAGATTTAGGCATTCCAGAAAATAAAGAAATAAGTAGTTTGTTACGAAATTTAGAAAAAAAATGGTTTAGTGAAACAGGTAATGAAGATGAGTGGTAAGGTAATAGTTTGTAAAAAATAAAACCTCCTTCGCATATTGCGGAGGAGGTTTTGACTTTATGGACTTTAAAAACTTTATAAACTTTCAACTTATCTCGCGTACTCAATGATTCTGGTTTCGCGTATTACATTTACGCGAATTTCACCAGGATATTGTAATTCATTTTCAATCTTTCTAGCAATATCTTTGGCCAAGTTATAAGCTTGATAATCGTCTACTTGGTCAGACTTAACAAAGATTCTTACTTCGCGGCCTGCTTGAATAGCATAAACTTTGTCCACGCCAGGGAAATCGGAAGCAGTTTTTTCTAGTTCTTCCAAACGTGCTACAAATTGTTCATAAGTGTCGCGACGAGCGCCAACCCGAGAAGCAGAAATAGCATCAGCAGATTTGGCAATTTGAGTGAGTAATTTTTCTGGTTTGTCATCATGGTGGTGAGCAGCAGCATCAGCAATGTCTTCATCCATGCCAAATTTCTTTAAAATAGTATAACCAATTTCTGGATGGCTGCCTTGGGTGTCTTGGTCCACGGCTTTACCAATATCATGGAAAAAGCCAGCTTTTTTGGCTTTGGCAGCATCTACACCAAGTTCTTCGGCAATCATGCCACAAAGTTGAGCTACTTCTATAGAGTGGTTTAAAACACTTTGGCCATAAGAAGTTCGATATTTAAGGCGACCAACAATGGAAACTAATTTTGGATCCAAACCAGTAATGCCTAATTTGTATAAAGCTTCCTCACCGGCTTTTTTAATATCCAGAGCTAATTCTTTTTTAGATTCTTCAATAAATTCTTCGATTCTGGCTGGCTGGATACGACCATCTTTGATTAATTTTTCCAAAGCTAACTGACAAACACGGCGGCGGATAGGGGAGAAGCCAGAAACCAAAATCATGTCTGGGGTGTCGTCAATTATTAATTCACAGCCAGTCATTTTTTCAATAGTTTTAATATTACGTCCATCTTTGCCAATAATTCTACCTTTCATTTCATCACTTGGTAAATTTACCGCAGTAGAAGTGGTTTCCGAAGAATGATCAGAAGCACAACGTTGAATAGCATCAATTACAATCTCACGGGCTTTGCTTTCGTAAACTTCACTGTTTTCGTGTTCCAATTTAATAATCCGGCCCATTAAATCATCTTTTACTTGTTTTTCTACTCGTTCAAAAAGTAAAGCCTTCGCTTCTTCTTTGTCTAAGCTAGAAATTCTTTGTAATTCTAACAAAGCTTTTTCATAGGCTTCGTCTACTCGGGTTTTAATAGCTTGAATTTCCTCAACCTTTTTTTGCATTCTTTCTTTGCGTTCTTCAAACTCCAAGAGTTGTTTGTCAAACATGCTTTCGCGAGTTTCCAAACGTTTTTGAATTTGACTAATTTCTAGGCGACGTTGATTTTCTTCTACTTTGGCTTCATCAATAATTTTGATGGCTTTTTCTTTGGTTTTTAAAAGCAGTTCTTGCTCTTTATTTTTTGCTTCATTTAAGATTTTTTCAGCCTTGGCTTCTACACTAGAAGCTTGGTTTTTACCCACTTGTTTGCGGATAAAATAACCCAAACCCAAACCAATGGCCAAACTGACAAATGAGGCAACAATTGCAATAATTATTTCCAACATAAAAATATTCTCAAATTGAGGTCTGGTTCTAAAATTAGGTAGAAAACCTTATGATACGAAGAAGCTTGTCACTTTAGTGTGACAATTTGGAAAATAGTTTGGAAGAAGAATAATTTGCTTTATTTAAGCTATTTTTTCTTAAAATCATAAACTTTTTTCGTCTTTTTCGCATCCGTTTAGAACAGAAATTCCTCAATAATTACTAATTTAAAAGACCTCAATATTATAGCACATTTTAAGGATTTTGTCAAGATTTGGGTTTTGTGAGGGGAAAATAGTTTGGGGTGTGGATAACCTTGACAAAATAGAGGTTTTGGAGTAGGGTAAATACAACTTGCTCCAAATGAAGGGGGGTAAAAATGGATGCCATTCAGAAGTGGTCACCAGTAGGCATCATTCTCCTGGTGATCCTGACCATGGTCTGGGTTGGGTTGGGCAAGCCGGGCCTGGATAAGGCCGAAGTACAGCTCAACACGCCCACGCATGGCGTTCTGATTCCGCGTACGCCGTATGGCGAGCAGGATCTGGACGCTCAGGGGGAAACAACGAACTACTTCAGGAACAGGATCAATAACCAGTGAGGGGGACAAGCCATGAACAGTCGTTTTCTCGTTGGGTGTGCCGCCTTGGTGGGCTTGGTTACTCTCATTCGAGGCGTCACGGCCTATTACAACGCCGTGTCCGCTTCGAACTCGGAAACGGTGGACAGTGCGCCACCGGTCGACGTGGTCGACAGCCAGCTCGATACCACGGTCGAAGAGACTGACCAGATCGATCAGGCGGTCGAGCGCGTGGGTGAGGTTCTGCTACCCTATCAGATCGGTGACGACGGGTGCGTCACCAAACCCTACCACGGTGCCTTCATCAGCCCGCCAGACAACTGCAAGTACAGTAGCAATGTACTGCACTACTGCTGCCCCTGCGGCTACAGCATCATCTATACTGAACCATGGTGCTTCAACATGACCACGGGTGAAGCGTGGGGCGACGAACAGCCCGTGCCCTTCCTCGAGGTCGAGGCCGAGAACCTGAAGCCGGAGGAATTCGCTGACGAGTTCGGACCGCCCTGTCACCTGTGTCTCCACTTTGTGGAGTACCCGGGGCAGACTGTCACCTCCACCAGCCAGATCGTGACCTGCGACCAAATGCTCGACCTCGTCGACGGGTTCAACGCCGTGGTCGACCACCGGAGGTAACTGCCAATTTCGGCGTGGGTTTGGATGTTCATTCTAGAAAGGAGAAAAAAAGAACTCCCCAAATCTGCTTTGTTTCTTTATTAAAAGAATTAGAGCAGAGGGGAGTTCTTTTTGTTTTTGTCATGCTGAATTCACCTGCCTATCGGCAGACAGGTTTCAGCATCCCAAAGGATCCTGAAACCTTTCGGCGTGAGCTCAGGTCGAATGCAAGTTCAGAATGACAATTGTCTGGCGTCTTTGCATCTGCTAATTTATATTCTCCAATCTTTGTCCTTTCCAATTCCTCGCAATACGCCCCACAGCCTAGCTTTTTACCAATGTCATTGGCCAGGGTACGGATATAAGTTCCGGCTGAACATTCTACTTCTATTTTTAGTGTTGGATAATTATAATCCAGAAGTTTTAGATTATAAATTTGTATTTTATTTTTTTTACGTTTAACAGTTATCCCTTTGCGCGCCAAATTATATAATTTTTGGCCATTAATTTTTTTGGCAGAATACATTGGTGGCATCTGTTTAATTTTTCCGATGAATTTTTTTAACACCCGTTCAATTACCCCCCTTGGTAAAGGGGGGTGAGGGGGGTTATTGGTAAAAATTTTGGCAAACAACCCCCTTATTCCCCCTTTTTTAAGGGGGATAATGATTGTACCTGTCTTATCAAACGTATCGCTTACTGAACCAAGTTTAATTGTTGCCACATAAGTCTTTGGTAGATTTTTAAATTCATCCAGTCTTTTTGTTGCTTCTCTTCCCACACCAACAATCAAAAGCCCTGTGGCAAATGGGTCTAATGTACCGGCATGTCCAACTTTTATTTTGTCATTGCGAGGAAGCCGATTCGCATCGGCTGACGTGGCAATCCCTTGGTTTTGTTTGCGTGCCATCTTTCTAACATAAGCCACAACATCAAAACTAGTCCAGCCTGAGGGTTTATTTATGAGCAGAAAATTATTTAACATATTGTTCAGTTATCAGATATCAAATAGCAGATAGCAAATTGTAGACAAATTGATATTTGTTATCTGCTATCTGTTAACTGTAGTCTGTTTATGTTACAATATTACCGTATGCTGGATAAAAAAACAACAATGGGTTGGGGTAAAATTCAAGTAGATGGTTCGGAAATTTGGGATGCCGAACCAATTTTTAAAAATGAAAAAGTTGTTTTTAAAGATTGGTTAAAATTACTTTTTTATCCCAAAAAATGGTTTTTGTATAATTTTATTGTTAAGCATGTTAAAAGCGTCATTCCCGCGCAGGCGGGAATCTTCAGTAGGGGAAAGATCCCCGTTTTCACGGGGATGACGGAAGCTGAGTCATCTATTATTCGCGTACTAGATATTGGTTGTGGCACAGGCAGTGATGTAATTTCTTTAAAAAAGATTTTTGGTAGAAGTGTAGAAGTATATGGTGTGGATGTAGTAAATTTGCAAATGGATTTGGCACGCGAAAAAATAAAAAAATATGGAGTTTGGGCCGAAGTAAAGTGGTACAATGGCCAAGAATTACCATTTGTAGAAGATTATTTTGATGCAATTTACACTAGTGATGTTTTGGGTCATGTGGCCGATGTGCGTTCTTGGTTAAGTGAACTTAATCGGGTATTAAAACCAGGTGGGGTGTTGGCCATGTTTAGTGAATCAAAATTGGGTCGTCATGCTTATGTAAGAAATTATTTAATGAGTCGTGGTTTAAATGTAGATCCGCACGCCGAGTTTCATATTTCGCTTTATTCCAAAAATATTTTGCGTGAATATATTGAAGCCTCAGGTTTTGAAATAAAAAAAATGTATTCAGCTTTTTGGGCAAGTTTTTTGGTACACCCAGATGAATTTTTTGATAAGTTACAAAATCAACAAAAATTTCCAATTTTAAAATTAATTAATAAAATTTTATATAAAATTAAAAAACGTTTACATCCTTATTCTACAGCTTTGTGTGAATTGTATGGACTAGTAGAAATGTATTTACTGGGCAAGTGGGTAGAGGCGCAGGGGTATGTGATACTTGCTAAGAAAAGATACGGCAAAGAATAAAGATTTAAAATAACAAATTACAAATTTCTAATGTCTAATAAAATGTCAAATTTTAATTTGATTTTTTGCAATTTCATTAGGTATTAGAAATTAGGTAATTAGACATTTATTCATACCTTGTTACTTTTATTAGCTTTTGTTATAATCTGTTTACTTATAAAATTATAAATTATGTCTTATAACTTCAAAGGTGGGGAATATTTAAACTTACAAGGCCAAACATTAGCAAGTTTACCAGGAATTGATCTAGAAAAATTAACCGAAATTGCCCGCATTATGCGTGGTTTTATTTTTACCACTGTAGAAGCGGCACGTTCTGGCCACCCAGGCGGTCCTAGTGCCAAAGTAGAACAATTTTTGGGAATGGTACTGGGTGGGGCAATGGCTTTTGACGCACTGGATCCAAAAAATACTGGTCGTGATCGGGTGATTTGGAGTGCTGGACATTGTTCGCCAGGTCTTTATGCTGGTTTGGCAGTAATTTATGAAGCTTTAAGAAAAGCTGGAATAAATTTTGATGGCAAAAAATTACAAGCAGTTTTGCCCGAAGATTTAGCTAGATTTCGTCACCCAGATGGTCCCCAAGGACACATTGAAAATCATAACCCTTTAACAGATTTTGGTACTGGCCCTTCGGGTCATGGTTTATCGGTAGCTGGAGGCATGGCAGCAGTACACAAATCTTGTGGTTTAAAAACCAAGTTTTGGGTGTTTATGGGCGATGCCGAAAGTGAAGAAGGTATGAGTTACGAAGCTCGTAATTTAATAAATGTAATTGGCTTGGATAACGTAATTGTTAGTTTGGATTATAATCATTATGGAATTGATGGCGATATCAACGAAGTAATTTCTTCGCCATATATTAATCATTGGTTGGGTATGGGTTGGAATGTAATTGAAATTGATGGTCATAATCTTTTAGAATGTATTTATGCTTATAAAAAAGCTGCCGAAGGTTTTGCCAATGGCAGTCCGACAGTAGTTATTGCCCATACGATAAAAGGAAAATATTATGGTGCCAAAGAAAATACTGCTGATTCACATGGTAGCCCAGCGAAGTTTGATGAGTATGTGGCAATCATGAAGAATTTAGGTTTTGAAGTGCCTGGTGTAGAAAAAGAAATTTTAAAAGATATTGCCGTAGTCCAAAATGCTTTAACTCCAGAATTAGGTAGTTATATTGCCGAGAGATTAGTAGTTACCAAAAATAATTTAAAAAGTGAGGAAGAAAATATAGGAATCATGAAAACAACTTTGGCTGGTCGAGAATTGGTTAATCCTACTTCTATAAAATGTCCAGTCGAATTACCAGCAGAATTTGTTTATGAGCCTGGCACCAAAGTAGCCACCCGCAAAGCCACCCAAGCTTGGTTTGAATGGTTAATGAAACAAACTGCTTTTTTCTATGCGGGTACTGGGGATTTAAGTAAATCAATTTTAACCGACAAGGCCGAAAAAGTATTTGGAATAATGTCGCGTACTAATCCACTTGGTCGTGGCGTGCGTTTTGGGATTGCCGAACAAAATATGGCCATGTGGTCGGCCGGTTTAACCGTGGATCGTTTGCCTGGTGGTTTTGCGCCAGTTTCTATTTTTTCTTCTTATGCGGTGTTTACATCCATGATGACCAATTGTGTGCGTTTAACTTTAATCAATAATCATTTAGATCCAACGCACAAAGGTTTCTTTATAATGTTGGCCGCGCATGATGGCCCAGAAACTGGTGAAGATGGCCCAACGCACCAAGGAATGTATTGGATGAGTATTTTTACTGCCTACCCAGGAATAAAAGTTTACAAACCACTAGACGCCAATGAAACCATTGCCATGTTGTTTTATGCTTTAGAAAAAGGCGAACCAATTGTTTTGTCGGTTTCTCGTCCTGATACTTTGGTCTTAGACAGAAGTGTAGGTTCGTCAAAGCCAGCTGACGCTAATAATGGTGCTTATGTTTTTTATGAAACTAAAGAATCAAAAGAAAATAGTAAAAAAATAGTTTTGGCTGTGAGTGGCAGTATTCCAATGGCAAATACCATGAAAATTGTCCCAGATTTGGAAGCACAAGGTTTAAGTGTAAAAGTTTTGGCAGTTACTTCGCCACAATTATTTGAAGAATTGCGAAAAAATAATCCGGCCAAAGCCCAGGAAATATTTGCCGATGAAGAACGCGCCATTACTATTCCTATCCATAATGGTTGGAAAGGATTTTTGTATCCTTTTATTTTGCCAGCTGATTATCAGGAACGAGGAATTAGTATTGACACTTACTTAAAGTCTGGCACTAGTGATGAAGTATATGCTTTGGCGGGAATGATGAGTGAAGATATAAAAAATAAAATTTTAAATATTATTAAATAAAAATAACTAAATAATTTGTCATGCTGAATTTATTTCAGCATCCCGGGAGATCCTGAAACCTTTCGGCGTGAGCTCAGGTCGAATGCGAGTTCAGGATGACAATTAACACTTATGCAAATACCCAAATTTTTATCCGACAAAGGTTTTGTCCCAAACGTTACCATTAATCCTGCTTTAAATTATCTTGGCACAGAAACTGCTTTTGGTTTTGGTGCCGAAGTAATAAAAGTAGAAAATTCTGGCAAATTTCCGCAGATTTATAAATTTCATGTTGGTGATACCGGCCCTACCACTCCCGAACCAATTATCAATGTAGCAATTGAAGCTTTAAAAAATAAACAAACCAAGTATGGTCATTTCTTGGGTTATCCACAAGTGCGACAAAATATTGCCACATATTGGAGCCAAGTGCGGGGAGTGGAAATTAAACCAGAAAATATTTTGCTAGAACCAGCTGGTAAATCAGCTATTGAATTAACTTTGCAAACTCTTATTGCCCCAGGAGACAAAATTATTGTTCAAGATCCTGGGTATCCGGTTTATGAATCGTTAGCCGAGTTTTATCATCATGGCCAAGTTTTACATTGGCAAGCACACAAAGAAACAAACCCTTCGGCTATCGCTCAGGGCAAGACATTGGAATTTCGTGTAGAAGATTTGGAAAAATTATTTAGTGAAAATCAAAATATAAAATTATTAGTTATCAACACCCCACAAAATCCCACAGGCATGATGATGCCAAAAGAAACTTTGGAACAAGTGGCAGAATTAGTTAAGCAACACAAATTTTTTGTAATTTTTGACGATATTTATGATCAAATTGTTTTTGGCGGGCGAAAACATTTTAGTTTTCTTTCTATTCCGGGCATGTTGGATTGGACGGTAAATTTAAATGGTTATTCCAAAAATTATGCGATGACTGGTTGGCGACTTGGTTTTACGGTTGCTCCAGCGTGGTTAATAGAAATTTTTGGTCGTTTGGCGATCAACAAATGGAGTAATGTAAATAAAATGGAACAAATTGTGGCTGGGGCAATTTATGGTGATGTTGATTTGGATGGTTATCATTACAAAAGTGTAAAAGACGAAGTGCAAAAAATTATCAATCAAGATTTTGTGGAATATGAAAAAAAGGGTGGATTTGTTTCCGAAGCCTTAAATTTACTTAAACCCTATATTGTTTGTAATGAAGCCGAAGGCGCTTTTTATCTTTTCCCAAGTTTTCAGCGAGTGCTAGATTTAAAATATGTAAAAGAAGATTTGGGTTTAAAATCGGATGTTGATTTACGTAATTGGTTATTGAATGAAAGGGGAGTGGCGACACTGTCGGGCTCAGACTTTGGCGAAATGGGACGAGGTTATATTCGTTTTTCTTATGCCGAAGATCGCGAACGTCATATTATTCCGGGTATGAAACATATTTTAAAAGTAGTAATTGAATTAATTGAAAAATCTGGTGAAGTGCCTTCAATAAAAGTAGAAGAGGTGGATGGAAAAGTTGGAGAATTAGTGAAAAAATATTTTGTGGATAACTTGTATTGACAATGTATATACAATGTGATATAATGAATTTGTTAATATTTAAGTTAAATAATATGTCTAATACAGTGCAATTGCGTGTGGATGCTAAGACCAAGAAAAAAGTGGCTAGTATTTTTGCTAATTTGGGTTTAGATTTAAGTACTGGTGTGAAAATTTATTTTCAGCAGGTTTTAAAATGCAAAGGTATACCTTTTCCTTTGTTAACAGACAATGGTTTTACACCAGAACAGGAAAGAAAAATTTTGCGTGAATCAGAACAGACCAGAAAATTTTATGAGTTGGGAAAACGCCATGAACATACTTCGGTTGCTAGTTTGCTAAAAGAATTAATGGCTTAATTTATTATGTATTATAAGCTTAGATACTCCAGCCGTTTTAAGCGTCAATATAAAAAATTATGCCGTTCCGGACAAAATAGAATAGTTACTGAATTAATTAAGATAATGAATTTTTTGGCAGACAACAAGCGGTTGCCGGAGAAAAATTTTGTCCACAAATTATCTGGTGAATTTGAGGGATTTTACGAATGTCATATTTTTCCTGATTGGTTGTTAATATATCGTGTTTATGAAGATATTTTAGTTTTAGAATTTGTTGCTACTGGCACGCATGCAGAATTGTTTGAATAATTAATATTCAATATCTACTACCACTTGTTTGAGTGGTTTTTTGTTATTGACAAATCTCTCTCTCTCTGCTTAAATGAAAGTAGATTTCCATGTTTAAAGACGGCCTTTTTGGTCTATCTTGGCGTGGATTAACGTTCATTTTCAACGCAACCTTGTGGGTTGCTTCAAATTGTTCGTTTGCAACTTGCACTTGCGGACGATTGATATTTTACTATTTGCACAATTTGCATCACTATCCCGATGAGATCGGGGGGAGGGACAGATGTCAAGTCCGGGAAATGAGAGAAAAGAGTGGAGTGTAGGAGTCGTGGTACTCGGGGTGGTGTTGGCGATTTTCTTCGCCTTCTCGTCCCTTTACCTCGGTCTCCGCACGGGCAACACCATCTGCGCCAGTGTGCCTGCGGCTGTGGTCGCGGCCATCATCCTGCGGCGCGGCAGTTTGCTCCAGCACAACATGGTCCAGACCATGGCCTCGGCCGGCGAGTCGCTGGCCGCGGGTGTTCTCTTTACCATGCCGGCGCTCGTCGTGAGCCAGGCGCTTCCGGATCTGCCTTGGTACCTGGTTTCGAGCGTTGCATTGTTCGGTGGCGTCGTAGGCATCATCTTCATGATCCGCATTAGGCGGCCGCTCATTGTGGAGCGCGACAAAGAATTGAAATATGCTGAAGGCCGTGCTACTGCGCGTATGCTCCAGATGTTCAAGAACAATCCGAGCGGCATTTGGTCACTCGTCAAGTTCTCGCTCATCGGAGTCATCGTCAAGGTCATGAACGGTATTCTGGGCATTGTTCCAGATACGGCCGTGCTCAAGGAGTTCAGCCGTACGGTCGACGGTGGTAAGGAAAAGACCGTCGTCATGTCCGTTGTCAGCGACATTTCGCTGGCCATGGTCGCTGTGGGCGTGATCATCGGTTTCAACGCCGCCATGCTGGTCCTGATCGGCGGCCTGATGAACATGTTCACCCAGCCCCTCTACAGCTACCTGAGCCCGGACTTCAGCGCCGATACCAACCTCAAGTTGGTGGTACGGTTCCTGGGCATTGGTACCATGGTGGTCGCGGCTTTCTACTCGCTCATCGCCATTGCCTTGGATCTCTGGAAATCGGAGAGCAAGCGACGTCGGGGGGCGGTCGGGGCTGTGGTCGTAAGCGACAACCAGGTCGACATGAAATCGTCGCACCAACTCGTCATCGCCGCCATGTGCATCTTCGGAGTCTTCGTGCTCTACCTACAGTTCTCGGGTTCGTTGGTACTGAGTCTGAGCTCCACGGTGGCTATCGTGATCGCCAGCGGATTCTTCTCGTTGGTCGCCAGTTACACTGTGGGACAGCTCGGTTCCACTTCCAACCCGGTTTCGGGCATGACCATCTCCGGCCTGCTCTTCGCCTGTTTGGTGCTCCTGCCGTTCCGGTCGCTTCTGACCGCAGACATAGCGCAGGCCAAGGTCATCTTGCTCGTGATCGCCGGAGTGGTGTGCTGTGCCGCGTGTACGGCCGGCGCTGTGTCGCAAGACCTGAAGACCGGTTTCCTGCTCAAGGCTAGTCCTAAGCGTCAGCAGTGGGCCATGATCCTTGGCACGGTCGTTTCGGCCTTGATCCTGCCCGTTCTGCTTTCGGCCTTGAATCAGGCGTACGGTTTTGGCGATCCCACTCCCGAACATCCTCACCCCATGCCCGCACCTCAGGCCATGCTCATGTCCACCATTGTCCAGTCGTTCCTGACCTGGCTCTCTGGTGGGCAGATGCCGTACTTGGGCATGGTGTTGATTGGCATGGTCCTGGGCCTCGTGCTCGTGGTCGGCGACATCCGGCTCAAGAAACTGCAGAAGCAGGGTCGCCAGGTCTTCCGGCTTTACCCCATGGCCACGGCCGTTGGCATCTACCTGGGCATCGCGGTAGCCATTCCCATCGCGATCGGCGGTCTGCTGGCGCTCTTCATCCAGCACAAGATCAGCCCCAACAAGAACTTCCTGCCCAAGGTCCAGGCTGACGATGATGAGACCAGTCTGGAGGTTACCCCCAGGCGCGCCTACGAGACCATGGTGGAGACCCACTACGTCATGCCTGCCGCAGGTCTCATTGCTGGCGAAGCGCTCGTCGGCATCATCATCGCCCTGTGCCTGGTTAGTGGAGCTCGACTGCCGCTCGTGGACCAGGCGGTCTCGGATCCTGGTCAGATCGGCGCCATGATCCAGATCTCGGCTGAGAAGTGGGCCAGCTTCATGAACATGATCTCCTGGTGTTCCTTCGTCGGGCTGTCCTTCATCGCGATCTACCTGCTCGGCTCGATCAGGAAGAGCTCCGGCGACACGTTCAAGAAGATCTACTGGGAAACCAGGAAGAAGTAATTCAAGGAGGGAAAAGTCGGATGTATCCGTGACGCGTGTTCACCACACGCCGATCGTCGATCATCAACAGGGGCGAGAAGTGCAAGATCTCGCCCCACCCTCCACATTTTTTATTTTCTAATAAAAGAAAGTAACAAGTGTGGAGGGTTTTTTGTTTTTCTGCTATAATATAGTTATTGTAATTTCTTCCACATGCCTGTCGAAAATAAAAAAGCTTATGTGGTAGCTGTTGATATGGGCTATGGCCATCAACGTGCTGCCTATCCCTTGGCCGATTTGGCCGAAGGCGGAATTATTAATGCCAATATTTATCCGGGTATTCCCAAAGCCGATGAAAAACGTTGGCAAGCAGGACAAGGACTATACGAAACAATATCACGTTTAAAAAATTTACCATTTGTTGGCGAACGAATTTTTAAAATGATGGATTATTTTCAACGGGTAGAAAATTTTTATCCTGCACGTGATTTAAGTAAACCAACATTACAACTTCAACAAATTTATAAAATGATTAGGAGTGGCTGGGGGCGTGATTTAATTAATCGTTTAAACAAAAATCCTTTGCCACTAATTAGTACTTTTTTTACTCCTGCTTATTTTGCCGAAGAGCACGGCTACAAAGGCGACATTTATTTGGTAATTTGTGATGCTGATTGTTCTCGGGCCTGGGCGCCGTTACATGCCAACAAAAGTCGGATTAAATTTTTAATACCCAATCGTCGGGTCAAAGAACGTTTGGAACTTTATGGTGTTCGGCCTAGTAATATTTTTATTACTGGTTTTCCACTCCCCAAAGAAAATATTGGTGGTCGAGATTTAAAAATTTTACGCCAAAGCGTGGCTCATCGGGTAAGTCATTTAGACCCGGAAGGCAAATATCAAAAAAAATTCAAAAATACTTTAAGTGAATTTTTGGGTAAAGTTTTTACCAACAAAAAACATGATGGTAAAGAACCACTGACCATTACTTTTGCGGTAGGTGGTGCAGGTGCACAAAAAGATTTAGGGGTCACAATTTTAAAAAGTTTAAAGAACCATATTAAAAATGGGACCATCCGTTTAAATTTGGTTGCTGGTGTGCGTCAAGATGTTTATCGTTTTTATCAAGAGGCAATCAAAGAATTAAATTTAGAAAATTTTTATAATAATCAAGTAAATATTATTTTTGCAGAAAATAAAATGGCTTACTTTGCCAAGTTTAATGCAATTTTGCTAGATACCGATATTTTGTGGACCAAACCTAGTGAGTTGTCTTTTTATGCGGGCTTGGGTTTGCCAATTATTATTGCTCCACCAGTGGGTTCGCAAGAAGTATTCAACAAAGCTTGGTTAAAATCAATTGGTGCGGGTGTAGAACAACAAGATCCAAATTACACTGCCGAGTGGCTTTTTGACTGGCTAGAATCGGGGTGGTTGGCGCAGGCAGCTATGAGCGGTTTTCTAAATGCTCCGCGAAATGGCGCTTACCATATAGAAGATATTGTTTTAAAAGGTACCCCAAGTGAAATAGAAGACATTCATTTATTATAAACTATGTATTTATTTTTTTCTGCCATTGGTTATTTTTGTTTAGCCTTGGTGTCAATTTTGGATAAGTTTATTGTTAGTAACCAAAAAAGTAAGCCCGCAGTTTATGCTTTTTATACGGCAATTGTAATGTTGCCAATTTTATTTTTGCAATTTTATTTTGGTTTTCCTTTTTTAAATAATGATTGGTTTTGGGGCTTGATATCGGGAATAAGTTTTGGTTTGGCAATGTGGACTTTGTTTTTGGCAGTAGCCGAAGGAGAAGCATCACACATCGGACCATTTAGTGGAGCAATTTTAACTTTATTTACTTATTTATTAAGTAGTACTTTTTTAGGTGAAAAATTATCCAATATTCAAATTTTAGGTGTTATTACTTTGTCAGTAGCTTGTTTGCTGCTTGCTTTTGAAAAGAGTAAACAACATAGCGGTTTTCACCGAGGATTTATTTGGGCAATAATTTCCGGATTGTTTTTTGCCGTTTCTTTGGTAAGTATCAAATATTTATATTTGCATTATCAATTTTGGCCAACGTTTATTTGGGCGCGTGGTACAACTGGTTTTTTGGGAGTTTTAATGTTGGCATTGCCTAGTGTTAGAAAAAGTTTTAAAAAAACGAAAAATCAGGAACAAAAAACTAAACAAGAAAAGAAAATTTTTGTTATTTTGTCCAATAAAGTACTAAGTGTAGTAGCTACAGTTTTGCTTCAGTATGCCACGGCGATCGGCAGTGTAATTATCGTCAATGCCTTGGGTGGTTTACAATATGCTTTAATGTTTTTGTTAATTTATTTGTCTACTAAATTTTTTCCTAAATTTTTTAAAGAATATTTTACCAAGCGTGAAATGGTTATGGAAATTTTGGCAATTATTTTAATAATTATTGGTTCGGCCTTGTTTATTGTATGATTTTTAAAATAATTAAAATTGTTTTTGGTTTATTATTTGTGGGTTTAATTATTTTTTATGGTTGTTTGTGGTTGTTGTCAAACAAACAATATAAAGTAGATTATGGAATAAGTTTTAGCCGTTTTCATGCCCAAAGTTTAGGTTTGGATTGGCAAAAAACATATTTGACCATGTTGGACGAACTAAAACCAAAGTATATTCGTTTGGCAGCCACCTGGAGCGAAACCGAAGCCGAGAAAAATAAATTTGATTTTAGCGCTGTTGATTGGCAGATGAATGAAGCCCGGAAAAGGGGGGTAAATGTGCTCTTGGTGGTGGGTCAAAAAGCACCTCGTTGGCCAGAATGTCACGTGCCACAGTGGTCCAAAGAAGAAAATAACAGTGAGTACAGTCGTAGTTTTTTTAATTATGTAAAAATTGTTGTGGAACGTTATCAAAAAAATCCTGCTCTATATATGTGGCAAGTAGAAAACGAACCCTTTATAAAATTTCGTTTTGGCGAGTGCGAACATTATGACAGTACTTTGGTTAGTGATGAAGTAAGTTTGGTGAGAAGTTTAGATAAGGATCATAGAATTTTAATTACTGACAGTGGGGAATTAAGTACTTGGCAAGATTCTTCTAAGGTTGGAGATTTGTTGGGCACTACAATTTATCGTATTGTTCGTACACCTAGTGGTCGGATTTGGCAGTATGATTGGGTACCAGCGGCATTTTATCGTTTAAAAGCCGAATTTTGGGGAGTAAACCTGGAAAATTTTATTGTTGCCGAATTACAGGCTGAACCTTGGTTTACTAGTAGTGGCCCAAGTAATACTGATTTGGAAGAACAAGCCAAAACTATGAATATAGGTCGTTTGGAAAATCATTTTGATTATGTAGAAAAAATTGGGGTGTCACAAGCTTATCTTTGGGGTGTGGAATGGTGGTATTGGATGCGTGAAGTAAAACATGATGCGAGTTATTGGGAATTGGTAAAAACAAAAATCGCCAATTAGGCGATTTTTTTGTACTGTATTATAAAAAGTGTTCGGACCCGCCTTCGTAAAAACTTTGGCGAGGCAGGCGAATTTTACCAGCCCCCCCCCCACTTTTACAAAAACGGTGTCGCGGTCTTTGACAATTTACAGTTTTTTAATGAGTTGATTATAACTCATTCCCATAAATTTTTCAAGTCCCAAATGTTTGAAAAATTTATGGTTTTGGCGGCAAATTCTTTACAAACAAAAAACCGTCAATCATTTTACATCAGCTCTCAACGATATTTCACATTAAGAACTAGTGATTGAGATTGACGGTTTAATGTCTCTTTTTCCTTACCAGCCTCGACCAGCCCCTGGACGAAGTATGCGTCCGATGATTTGGGGGCATCCGCTTAGGTTGGTTTGTTGGGGGGGTGAGATTGGGCTGAAGCGCCCTAGATCGCTGGATTATCGAATTCGTACTTCGATTTCCAGCGTTGTTGACGGCGTGGTGTCCACGCCGATTAGACACGCCAGTTCTTCGGCAGTCGCGTGGTAGTTGCCGAAGTTGGCGCCGAAGGCCGGGTCGAAATTACAGAAGTTCCATTCTGGCACTTCTGTCAGCGGAACATGGCAGTAGAGGAACTTGTCCTTGGTGATCCCCTCGTACTTCTGAACCCCGGGGTACAGTGGCTCTTTCCCCGGCTTGCACCCGTGAGGGTTGAAGCAGAGGAACTTCGACACCGAGAGAGTGTTAGTCTCTCGGTCATACGAGATGACGCCCGGGCCCTTGAAGACCACTTGGGCATTTTCTCGCATCCTGTACAGAACCGCACCCAGCAGAATGCCGACGACGACGATGATCGCCACGATCGTTCGCGTTTTCATCTACCCCTCCTAGCTCAGGAATGTGAACGAGTAGTACACGACCACACCCGACAGCACGACAGCCCTTGCCAGCAGAGCTCTCTTGTACATGCCGAAATGAGGGATGTGGACCCATGCTTCCAACCAACCCACATATTCATCTTCTGTGCACACATCTGGCCCGCTCGTTGGCAGCTCTTCTAGTTTGTGTGGGAAGAACGCCCAGAATATTCCTGACTTTTTCAATTTTTTGTGGGTGAAAACAGACCAGAACCGTACCTTTGCGACGGACCTTTCGTGAATTTTGAAGGTGTCCATGTCACCCCTCCAGCGGGTGTACCCGCCGGCCATGTCCATGTCTCGTGCGTCCGCCAGCACCCACGAGCGGCAGAACCACGTGTACACGAACATCAGCGCCACGAGCGCTACGAGCACCAGATCCAACAGACTCACTTGCATCGTATCCTCCCGCAAAGGGTTAGTCCAAAGGCACCCCGTGCCTCCGAACAAGAGCGACAGAGAAAATATAACCACCAGCTTTTTGTAGCTGGGCTTGTAGGTTGTAAAGAGCCAGAG
>Ga0076113_109_pt1 | contig 51698 bp, 50 predicted proteins | sample RifGroC2_FD_67670 | JGI IMG/M metagenome (GOLD analysis project Ga0076113, IMG submission 67670) | Parcubacteria (Magasanikbacteria) bacterium GW2011_GWC2_37_14
ATGAACACTGATTCACCTAGCTGTTCATCTGGTTGTTCACCTAGTAGAAGTCAGTAATTGTCCTTAAAAAACGTCCGAACTTTTTCGTAAATACAGCTCGTAACAAGAAATCCCGAATTTTCGGCGACGATTTTGTACGGATTTTCCCACAACCAAAACACTTTTTGCCCTGCGAGGCGGAAGTCCGGCACACCAAAGCGTGCAGTGCCAAATAGGCACAAGCCAATTTTTTGCTCCGTCGATTGACGGTTGCCAAATTTTCACCCCAAAGAAAACGACAACGATCCAAAAACAATAACCAAATAAATAATTTTAATAATATGAAATATTTTCTCTACGCGCGAAAATCTACTGATGAGGATGATCGTCAAGTTTTATCCATTGAATCCCAAATCACGGAATTGCGGGAATTTGGTGAAAAAGAAAAACTGGAAATAGTGGATGAATATATTGAAAGCAAGACCGCTAAAATTCCTGGGCGTCCAATATTTAATAAAATGATGGAAAGAATAGAAAATAATGATGGGTATGGAATTTTAGCTTGGCACCCAGACCGATTGGCCCGCAATTCTGTTGACGGCGGAAAAATTATTTATCTGGTTGATTCAGGGAAAATTTTAGGACTCAAATTCCCAACTTTCTGGTTTGATTGCACACCCCAGGGAAAATTTATGTTGAATATCGCTTTTGGACAATCTAAATATTACATAGATAACCTGTCGGAGAATGTTAAACGCGGGTTAAGGCAAAAATTGCGTCGTGGCGAAAGGCCTGGACTCGCACCCGTGGGCTATTTAAACGAATTAAGGCAGCATACAGTAGTTAAAGACCCTGAAAGGTGGCAAATTATTAAGAAGATGTTTGAGGCCTATGCCACGGGCAATTTTACGCTTGAAGCACTACAAAAAATGTCGTTTTCTTTGGGCTTGGTTAGCCGGCGAAAAAGTATCCCTCTAACACTGGGAGTAATACAAGAAATGCTAAAAAATTCCACTTATTACGGAGTATTTGTGGTTAAGGGCGAAATGTATCAAGGCACGCACGAGCCAATTATTTCCAAGCAACTTTTTGACAAGGTTCAGGAAGTAATGAAACAAAAAGGCAAACCCGTGAAGCCAGAGAAGATTAAATATTTTCCTTTTCTCAAGTTACTTAAATGCGGAGAATGTGGGCGAAGTATCACGGCAGAAAAGAAAATTAAGCCCTCGGGCAAAGAATATGTTTACTACCGCTGTACTAAAAAACAAAGGGTTTGCCACCAGAAATATTTAGAGCAACGGGAAATATTAAAACAATTTAATGAGATTATTCAAAAAGTTGCTTTGGACGATGACACAACAAATGATTTTTTACGGCGGTGGGAAAAAGATAATAACGAGTTTTCAACTAAAAATAGCACTGATAAAACAATGTTAAAAATGGAATTGAAAACTCTGGAAGAAAAACAAATGAATTTATTAGATACTTATCTTGAGAAGACAATAACTAATGAAGAATACACCGCCGTAAAACAAAAAATCATTAACCGCAAAGTTGAGATTAAGGAGAGTTTACAAGACAAGGGAAATAATTGGCTCGAACTTTTTCGCCAGTGGATTTTAGAGGCTAACCAAGCCAAAAATATCGCCGAAAGTGAAAATTTGGAAGAGAAGCGAAGCTTCTTGCAAAAAATCGGCTCGGACTTCCGCCTCGCTGGGCAAAAAGTGTTTTGGTTGTGGGAAAATCCGTACAAAATCGTCGCCGAAAATTCGGGATTTCTTGTTACGAGCGGGTGACGAGAATCGGACTCGCGTCTCATGCTTGGGAAGCACGCATACTACCATTGTACTACACCCGCATAAAACAGTCCCGACATAATCGGGACTGTTTTAAAATATTTTTTTATTGACTAACAGCACCGCCAGCCTCTAGATTTTGTGGCTGTGTCTGCGTTTCTGTAACTAAATCCTTAAAAGGATTATGAATAGCTAACAAAACTTCTATTTTGGCTTGCTTAAATTTGTTATCCATAAAAGTAATAAAATCATTTACCACTCTTTTGCCTTCTAATTTTACAATATGGTAACCATAAGAAGTTTTTACCAAATTTGGGCTAAACTTGCCTACTTCCAAAGCAAAAACTGCATTTTCAAATTCTGGAACCATAGCACCTTTACCAAACCAACCCAAATCTCCACCATTATTACGACTACCATCTTCACTAAATTGTGCTGCCAATGTCGCAAAATCTTCACCGTTCTTTACTCTGTCTAGCACACCTTGGACTTTGGCTTTGATGCCAGCATCATCTTTAGTATCATTTACCAAAAATAAAATATGACGAGCATTTACTTCTTCTTTTTTGTATTGCATGTGTGCAGGATCTATACTAGAAACAAAAGCTTCTTGCAATTTTTTCTCCAAAATTAAGGGTTTGGCTACGGAAAGCAAATATTCATCCATAGTTAAACCATAGGTTTTTTGCAATTCGGTTTTGATTTCCTCTTCGGTACCACCAAAATTAGTAAGCAATTCTTGTTTAAAGCTATCATAATCTGCCTGCTCAACTTTTATTTTAAATTCATTGGCCAAACTACCAATTAAACGATTGGCTACCAAACGACTAAGCACCAAATCCGACATTTGTTCGGCTGTAGGAATAGGAGAATTCATGCCAACAGGTGGATTGGCATAAAAATTTTCCATGGTTTTTAAATCTTTTACATAATCTACATAGGTAACTGGCAAACTGTTTATTTTGGCCACTGGTACTTGAAATACTTTGGCTACTCCTAAAACCCATTTGTTATCTGATAATTTTTTAATTTGAGTATAAGCTAGAAGTACACCCAATAAAAGAACTATTACTAATATTCCCAAAAAACCAAATAAGAAAAACTTTCCTATTCCTGATTTTTTTACTTTTACTTCGGCCGTTGGTTCTACAGCCGGAATTTGATTTAATTCTTGATTTTCTGTGTCCATAGAATTAATTAATTATTAATTGATTTATGAGTAAAATAATACCACCATTTTATAGGATTGTTCAAGAGGATAACTTTTTCCTCTGTCGTTGAACTAGTTATTGTTTTTTGTGGCGCAGTATCGGTAACAATTAAAACATTTTCACCAGGTTTTTTCATATTAAGCTCGGTACGGGCAGTTTCTTCTACAAATGATGGGGAAGAAACATACTTTAAAAATTCTACAGACTCAAAACGTTTTTTTTCTAATTGTTTGGCTTGTTCTTGTAAACTTTTTATTTCATTACGTAGCCGATAATCTTGATAATAAGCCCGAGCAAACCCAAAAGCAATTAAACTAAGTAATAATAAACCTGCTACCAAAAAAAGCCTGGAAGCAAAAAAGCGTCTGATAAATGATTGTCCAGTACGTTTCATAAAACTATTATAGCACAACCAGGCTTAATTACTCAATTTTTTTATCCTCTTTTCAATTACTATTTTAATTTTTTCCAAATCCTCTATTTCCAATTCGTACAGTTTGTCAATTACCGCGTCGGCCAAATTACCAGAAAAATGATGTCTTAGATGTGTTAAATAATATTCTCTTAACCTATTAATTTGCTGGCCCAAAAAAACCGGATTTTTTACTCTATCTACTGTTACCAGTACTTGCCCTTCTCCAGTTTGTATATTTACATTTCCATATTTAAAAATTGTTTGCGCTATTCCTTTCACTTTTCCATGGACATCTTCTATTTGGTCATAAGGGATATCGGAAATAATTTGCTCAAAAAAACCACGCCTATCAAAATCAACTAAACGATGCGTAGTTAAAATTAAAACATTTTTTTTCCATAAAAATATAATCTTGATTAAAATTATTAAACCCAACAAAAGCGAGGCTGAAAAGATGCCAATCCCCCACCAAGAATGGCGAAATAACCAAAACATAAAAAAGAATGGAACTACAAACAAAAACAACACTACAATAAATTCCCAAAAAAACGTTAGGCCATAACGGCGAACAACATTAACAATTTTCTCGTCTTTTTTTAAATTTATTTTCTTTTCGATAGACATATAAACTTTTTAACTATTTCCCTATCATCCCAATCAATCATATTACCACCTGCAACACACATTTTTTGTTCACTACCCTTGCCAGTAATTAAAACCAAATCCCCAGGTCGTGCTAATTCAATCGCCTTTTTAATCGCTTCTTCTCTTTTTAAAATCATAAACAAATCTTGTCCTTCTATTTTTCCAGATTTTAATGCCCCAACTTTAACAGCCTCCATTATTTCTTGTGGATCTTCATTGTAAGGATCTTCGTCTGTAATAATAAAAATATTTGATTTTTCTCCAACCAATTTGCCAATTGGCTCACGGCGAGCTTTATCACGCCCGCCACCAGTTGAACCACAGACGTGAATAATCTTTCCATTCGGCTTAATTACATCGACAACATCATAAAGTTTTTGCAAAGCCACTGGTTCAAAAGCATAATCCACAATCACTTGAAAGCCTTGTTCCTCTGCTTCATTAATAAATTCGATTCTTCCAGGTGGAGATTTTATTTGACTAATTGCTTGTTTTATTTTTTCTTCATTAATATTTAAACTTTTGACAACGGCAATTACGCCAGCCAAATTTTCGGCATTATGTGCACCATAAATTGGCGCAAAATATTGTTCATCTTCAACCACAAAATTTAAACCGATTTTTGTAGCTTCAACATTTTTGGCTATAAACTTAATTTTATTTTCAAAATTAAAATTTAAAAATTCATTTGCATATCCACTACTCCCATTTACAATCGCTGTTTTAGCAATGTCATCCTGAACTTGTTTCAGGATCCCTGGGGATGCTGAAATAAATTCAGCATGACAATTTTTCTTTCGACATTTGCTTACATACTCAAAAATCCCCAATTTCGCCTTTTTATAATTTTCAAATCCACCATGTGCTTCAATATGTTCGGGATATAAATTAGTTAAAACAATAGTATCGTAATTTATAAATTTATGACGATGTTGCAAAAACCCTTCCGACGTAGTTTCCACAATCGCCACATTACAACCAACTTTTACCATTTCTCGCAATTTTTCTTGAATAAAATATTTACCAACCATGGTCATTTTTTTGTCATTTAATTTTAATTGACCATTGATATAAAAATCAACTGTGGAAAGTGAGCCAACTTTAAAACCAACAAATTCTAAAACTTGCCGTAAAAAATGAATTACACTGGATTTTCCAGCGGTACCAGTAATGCCAATTACCAATAATTCTTCTGATGAATGATTATATTTTACACTGCCCCACAAGGCAAAAAACAAGTGAAGGAGATTCAGAATATTTTTGGGGAAAATTTTTTTGATAATTTTTTTCATTTTAAAATTAAATTGTTAAAAAATTAATTTTTTCTTTTTTTAATTAAAAAAATTACTAAGACCAATATTATAACAAATTCGCTAATAACTAACCACTTGTAGTTGGTTAAAAATTCAAAAAAAATTGTCGAAGCAGTAAGGTTAACAATAGGATAAACTTCAAAGGAACTTTTCTGATCATTTAAAACATTATAAATAAAAGTTAAATCCTTAATAAATGGTGTCTCACAAAATGATGTGCATTTTTTATTGCTTAATAATTTAATGTCATAATCAAGATATTTGCCTACTTTATCCAGAGTGTTAGTAGTATTAAGTACAGTATATTCGTGAGCAAGCTTGTCGGCTGTGGCCTCGGCCGCGGTATCGCCAGTGCCAACCCTAAACTGGATTTCGGTATTTGTTGGTTTATTTAAATTAGCTATCAATTGATTTATTTGAACTGTAGCAATAAATCGTCCACCACCTTTTTCAATATTAGCCAAAGGATTTGCCAAACTAGCTACACCAGAAATTGGATATCTTCTAGAAAAATTCATTAAATATTCATCTGATCTGGCTATTTTAGAAACGGTTGTATTACTCAAATAACCGCTCCATTTGTCATTAGAAAAAAAATTAGACCAATGCTTAATTAATAATGGTTGAGTTAAAATGTCTGGCGCTTGAACTTCGTTAAAAGTTTTAATTTTTGAACCATCTATAAAAAAATCCAACGTTCCTTTATTAAAACGAATAGTATAATAATGCCAACCTAAATTTCCCGGAATAACTTCAAACGGAGTATCTAAAGAATAAGCCCAGGTTGTTAGAGTAAATTGATCCCTAACTAAATTATAGGGTAAAATACGAGAGAAACTTAAGCCTGCCTCTTTGCCATAATTAAAATACAAAGAATTGTTCCCAAACCAAACAACTGGATTATCTTCTTTTATAATCCACATTAAATTATCGGACAAAGTTCCTAAATATTTATTAACTGATAAATCACTGACATGTGTATTTTCACCTTCATTAAAATTATAATTTAATACTACATTATCATCAACTGGGGGTAAGGAATTAGAAGAAGAATATTTAGCAATATAACCAGCCGACCTTTCAATGTTGGATAGTGAAAATTCATCAATTGAACCTCGCATGTAAAATTGAGATTCAAAAAATTGTTGATTACCAATTATAAATTTTTGCTGGAGATTTTTATTAACTATTAAGCCATCAGAAAGATTATCTGATTCAACCTTCATTTTTTCTAATGAACCATCCAAATATATTTTTACACCGGCGGCTGTTATTGAGCCATCGTAACTAGCGGCCACAAAATGCCACTTACCATCTGTTACATCGGTAGTCCCTTCCACTCCAATAAACTGATTATAAATATCATTTATTAAACGAACGTGCAAATGACCAAAGTTATCTACCCAAAATTCATAACCTGGATACTTAGGCCCTCTTCCAACATTGGTAAAAATTATTGCCGCGTCAATTGGTTTAGTGTTAATTTTAATTGCTGCTGTTACCGTCCATGGCTGTTTTTTTGTAAAAGCCAAAACATCACCAACAATAATAGTTTTTCCTGGACCAAATTTAACTGCACTTTTACCAGCATAGGGTAAATTATTTTGTGCAGTTGTCCAATAAGAATCAGGATTATTTAATGTGATATTATTTTGTTGAGAAGAAGAATCAAAAACTAAGTTTCCTTTAATTTCTCTAAATTGCCAATAACCCAAATGGTTAGAATCAACTACCGGCCGATTCCAATTTAATAATAATTTTCCAGAAGAAGTAGACAAATTTGAATAACCTAATATTTCAGCATTGTAATCCAAGGCGAAATTTACCGGCGTATATGTTATTGAAGCAGCCAAAACAGAAGAATTTCCAACTATAAAAAAAAATAGAAGATAAACAAAAAAATAGATAAATCTAAAATTAGACATATCACTATACTATAAAAAAATTATCGACGTAAAGACAATTCATAAACCACAATCTCTAACTTATGTATTGCTTGCTTGGCTTGATCAAATTTATTGCGCAAATAGCTAGTTAAATTAAACTCAATCAATGCCCCTAAAATTTCTTGTGCCATTTCATTGCATTCTTTGGTCTTTTTTAAATCGTGATTTGTAGCGCATTTTATGGCATAGCGATAAAGCTCACCTGGTACATCGCAAAGTCCAGCCAAAAATACTTCGCCATTCACTTCTACCTGAGTAATCTTGCCAATTTTCCCGGTTTTAAGAAAATTATAAAAAAGTCTGGCTTCTACATATTCTTCGGTTGCCGCTTTAAACGCGCCCTCATCAAAAACATGCAAGTCGGTTTTATACTTCTTGCGCATTTCGCCAAGCATTTTTTCTACTAAGACTAATTTCTCTTCGGCTTCTTTAAATTCATCGCGATGCAAAGCAAAAATTATGCGTTTGGCGTGATGCAAGGCATTGTTGGAAGCTTGAATAATTTCTATACGTTTTTCCTGAAAACTATGTAAATTTTGCTTTAGTTGATTAAAGTATTTTTGGTCGATTTTGGACATAAATAAAATTAATGAATAATAAGTGTATTTTAGCAAAAAAACTAAATTTAGTCCACAGTCTAAATTTTGCTCTTGACTTGCAAAAAATATTTATGTATACTGTGGCCATTGTTTAGACAAGACTTTACCTGGCCCGGTACCATGTACCAAGAAGGTACATGGCCATGAACCCTTGTGGTTCATGGGCGAAGTATAATCAATGTATGTTTTATACTTACAATTTACTAATGAGTAACAAACAAATTTATACAGGCTATACCGCAGATTTAAAAAGGAGAATACATGAACACAATTGTGGAAGCAATAACACCACAAAAAAATATTTACCAATACTGCTAATACACTACGAAGCTTTTATAGATGAAAAAGATGCCAAAAGACGTGAAGAATATTTCAAAACAACTAAAGGTAAAACAACATTAAAATTAATGTTGAAAGAATATTTAAGTCAGACCATGGCCCGGTAGCTCAGCTGGTAGAGCAACAGCCTTTTAAGCTGATGGTCCTGGGTCCGAATCCCAGCCGGGTCACAAAACGAAAACACCACCCTTAGGTGGTTTTTTGTTTTGTTGACACGGGAGCGACCAAACTGCTTTGGTCGCGTTGGGATGAGGACGCCGGAGCGCTGTCGGGCGACGCAGGCCGGCGAGCCCGACCGCGAGGCGGTGGCTAGACAAAATTTTTGGAAAAAAATTTTAGTCGAAGCCGAATCCCCCAGCCGGGTCACAAGATGGAATCTCGAATCACGTTCGAGATTCTTTTGTTTTCTGCTGATATTAGAGGCAAATTTAGTTTTCCAATTCCAAGCGGTGTGGGTGGTTTTTGGTTGAGAGGGGTTGGGGTTCGAACTTTGGTGTAGATTTTAATAATATGATATATTGATTTTTTAGTATTTATGATATACTCAAAAAGTAATCACTGGCCTAAGGCGGCTAAGGAGAAAAAATGGAGAAGCGGGGCTTGGTTAGAGTCCTGTTGGTAGGGACACCAACTGTGACGACTACTGGGGGCATCTCCTACCTTTGTTTGACCGGGATGAATCAGGCGTGGGCAATGCTGGCTCATGTGGCCGCGCTCCTCGTCCTCTGGGGTGTTGCCATACGTCTATCATACATCCAGAGGAACGCTAAGTCAGGCTGACCCCCAGGCCAAGTTGTGTACGAGACGAAACAGACTCGCCACAACGTTTTTTCTTAACTTAAGTTGAGAACAGATGTTGGGGGTTTGCGAGTCTGTTTTTGTTTACATCAATAATTCATTTTCATTCGCATCTAATTCAACAAGTAAATTAACAACAAAAGTTTGCCACCCCAGCACTAGACCCTGTTAGGGTCAGTGCGGGGTAAATCTGTCCTCCGTCTTCGCTCCGCTACGCCGGATAAACTATAAGGTTCACAACGAAAAAAGACTCCCAAAGAAAGTGGGAGTCTTTTTTATTAAAAAATATTTAAACCAATTGTAATTTGCGTTCTACAATAATCAACCTTTCTTCCAATCGACCATATTTGCTTCTTAAAGAAGATAATTCTTGATCAAGAGTTTCGTGAAGTTTAACAAATCTATCAATGTTATTCAAAACTAAATTAAACTTTTCATTCATTTCATCCTTGGTGACAAATGTGTCTAGTTTTTCTTCTATATTTATAACCTTAGTTAAAATTTTGTCTAAAATTTTTTCATCCATATTTAATACATATTTATGAATATATTATAATTCACTACCAGCACTTTGTCAAATTCCAAGCGGTGTGGGTGGTTTTTGAGTGAGGGCGCCTGCCCGCAACGCCTTGCAGGCTTGCATGGCGGGCGGGCCTGCCCGCAACGCCTTGCAGACTAGCATGGCAGGTGGGCCTGCCCGCAACGCCTTGCAGGCTTGCATGGCGGGCGGGGTTGGGATTCGAACTCTATTTACAAAACAATAATAAAGTAATATTATGTGCACAGCGACGTTCGTCGGTTGATGAGTACTCAAACCACAACAAATCACTAGGGGTTCAAAATGTCCGTGTACCACTTGATGGTCATGTTCATTTTCGCTATTCTCTGCGGATTCACCGTCCGCACCTTGCTAGTCTTTCTAGACTGGCACGAATGGCTGATCAATGACCTCGGCATCGCCAGCCCCATTCTCAGGTGGCTTCTACCAATCGGAGTCACTTTGTGGCTGTTGCCGAAAGCCATTGATCTCCTGTTCGGGAAAACAGAACCAGACTGGATCATGTTTTGTGTTCTGATCCTAGGCTTTTGCCTGGGTACCTGGCCGGGACGGAAATTGGCTTCGTGGTGCTTTGATTGGTACTGGAAGCGACGGCGTGTACACGATTGTCGAAAGCGCCATAGTTCCGCCACATAGACCCGCTATGCGGTCGAACAGGAGGTGAACGATGACGCAACTATCAACCGGACCTCCGCCAAATCGACGGCCGAGTGGTAAGAGATGAAACAGACTCGTCACCACATTTTTCTCTAAAATTATTGGGGAAAGATGTGGAGGATTTGCGAGTCTGTTTTTGTTTGTAAAAACTTTACTAGCCAATCCCCTATTTTCCTGCTAAAATACTTACATTAACTTTTTTAAATAATATGTCCGAACAAATTATTTCCAATAAACAATACAAAGGACTAAGTACAACCGAAGCTGAAAATCTATTAAAGCAATATGGATTAAATGCTCGAAAGCCGGGAAAACAAAAAACTTGGATAAAAAGAATAATTGGTATTGCTGGCGAACCCATGATGTTATTATTAATTGCCACCGCAATTGTTTATTATTTTTTGGGAGATAAATTAGAAACAGTTATTCTTTTGCTTTCTATTATTCCAATCATGTTAATAGAATATTTTCAGGAAAGTAAAACTGATGAAGCTATAAAAGTATTAGACAAAATGCTTACCACTTACGCAACGGTAATGCGTGATGGCCAAGTAACAAAATTAGAAACTAAATTTTTAGTACCAAATGATTTGGTATATGTAATTGCTGGCGACAAAATTTCGGCCGATGGATATTTATTAAGTTCTTATGGCCTACAAATAGATGAATCAATTCTGACTGGAGAATCAGTAGCAGTAACCAAAGCAGAAATAAATAATAGCGAAATAAATGAAGAAAACCAAGTTTACCAAAGTACTTTAGTTATTCAAGGCGAAGGTTATTTTGTAGTTAGTCAAACTGGTGACCAAACTAAATATGGTCAACTAGGAAATTTATTAGAAAAAATTCAAGCTCTTAAAACTCCTTTGCAACAAAAAATCTACAAATTAGTAAGAATGATTGCCATTGTAGCAATTTTTGTAGCGATTGCTGTAGGTCTAATGATGACCTTAAAAAATGGTTGGATATCGGGTTTACTTTCTGGGTTAACCATGGCCATGTCACTAATCCCCGAAGAATTCCCCGTGGTTTTTTCTGTATTTTTAATAATGGGTGTCTGGCGCATGACCAAAAAAAAGGCCCTGGTTCGCGAAATGACCATGGTGGAATTACTCGGTTCGGCAAGTGTAATTTGTACAGACAAAACTGGCACTTTAACCGAAGGCCAAATGACTTTAAAAAAAATATATTTTGACAATGAACTATTAACACCAGAACAAGCAGTGCACCACGAAAAAGATTTTAAAGAGCTAATTCAAACTGCTTTATTATCTTTGGAACAAATTGCGGTAGACCCCATAGAAATCGAAGCTCAACGTTTTGCCAGAGATTTAGGAATTGATGTACAAAAATTTTATAGCGAACATATTTTGATGCAAGATGCCCCTTTTGAAGCCAAAAATAAATTGGTTAGTCATATTTGGAAAGATAAAAATGATGGTTATCATCAATTCACTGCCGGAGCTCCAGAATCAATTATTAAATTTAGTAAATTAACTGCGACAAAAAAAATCGAAATAGAAAAAGTTTTAGAAGATAATTTTAGTGAAGGTTACCGTATTATTGGCATTGCCAAAAGAGCTGTAGAAAAAGACAGTAAAATAATTTTGTCTGATTTAGATTTTGTAGGATTGTTAATTATGAGCGATCCGCCTCGTGCTGGAGTAAAAGAAGCCATTGATACTTGCCAAAAAGCCGGTATTCGCATAATTATGATTACTGGCGACAACAAATTAACCGCACATAACATTGCCGAACAAATTGGCATGAAACATAATGAAGAAATTTTTGATGGCACGATGCTAGAAAAATTGGATGCTGATGCTCTGCTTTACGAAGTATCCCACCACGATATTTTTGCCCGTGTACAACCAGAACAAAAATATTTAATTGTAGAGGCTTTACAAAAAAATGGTGAGATAGTGGCCATGACTGGCGATGGTGTAAACGATGCTCCCGCCCTTAAAAAAGCCAATATCGGTATTAGCATGGGATTACGTGGCACCGAAGTAGCCCGTTCGGCCTCGGGCATGGTCTTAATGGATGATAACTTTGCCACAATTGTAAACGCTATAAAAGAAGGACGACGAATTTATGACAATTTACGACAATCTTTTGCTTTTTTATTTTCTTTTCACATACCGATTGTTGGTATGGCAGTTTTACCACTACTCTTAAAACAAGATTTAATTTTTTTACCAATTCACATAATTTTCTTAGAATTAATTTGCGATCCAGCTTCGGTCTTGGGTTTTGAAAAAGAACCAGCCAGACGCAATTTAATGCAAGAACTACCACGACCCACGAATGAGCCATTAATAAAAACACATCTTTGGCTAAAAATTTTGATTCAAGGTTTTAGTATTACTGCTGTTTGTTTTTTCTTTTATTACCATTTTGCCATTACCCATCAAAATCCAGAATTAGGGCGCACAGCAGCTTTTGTTTCTCTGGTTCTTTGCCAAGTGCTTTTGATTATGTTCGGTCGCGAATGGGAACAAATAAAATCTAATGGTTTACTCCTTGGAATATCAGGAATAATTTTATTAGCATTGACTGCAATAATTTTTGTTCCAGTAATTCATTCTGCTTTTAAAATGACTAGTTTGACTAGTAAAGAATTGTTATATATTATTTTGGGTCCAATAGTAGTGGCTGTTCTTGACCGCTTAATATTAAAAATTTTACCAAAACAACAAAAGACCTAAAAATAAAATATCCCCCAGTCTCCGTTTTACTGCGCCTGGCAAGCTAGATTATCTTTTTTAATAAAGTTTACTAGCCTGCCCGGCGCAACGTAGTGGAGCTGGGGGATATTTTATTTTGTACAATTAACCTCTTTTTGCTTGTAAACAAGCGCGGCAGTAAACCGGCTTATCACCCGATGGCTGGAAAGGCAATTCAGTAATCTTGGTTCCGCAATCTGCGCAAGAAAGATTTACTGCAAACATCTGACGAGGAGCTTGTGAACCGCGGTTAAAACCACGATCATTTCCCCGACTTTCACTGCGGAAAGCACGATTGCATTCTGAGCAGTATACTGGTCTGTCGCCGGATGGTTGGAAAGGCAACTGAGAGATGTGGGTCCCGCACTTAGCGCAGGATAAATCTACATCAAACATTTGTCTATCATTTGTAAATGCCATAACATTATTTTTATCGTTCCCAAAGTGTTTTGAGATTTTTTTAATAAATTTCGACCTAGGGGAACGACAAACGAATCTGTTGTCTTTTACCCAACTTACACACAGTATAGCACATTTTTGCCTTTTTGTCAATAGTAAGGTAAAATTAAGTTAATTCTAAACCTTATATTATCTTATGAATAATCTACTTAAACTTCTCTCAATTTTGCAACTTACCAAAGAACAGCCAGTTTCGGGATATTTGGTCGCCGGCGTAAAACACGCGGAATTGCCAAATTTGGCAGACCACCACTATAATTGTATTTTAATTTCCTATTTTTTGGCCCAAAAAATAAAAGACCGTGGCATTACAATTGACGAACGAAAATTAATGTTGCTTTTAATGTTTCACGATTTGAGTGAATTGTTTGGCGGTGATGTGGCCGCTCCTCTAAACCGTAAATACCCTGATTTAAAAATTCACAAAGACAAAATTGGCGACCGAGCCATGGAAATGCTTGCCGAACTGGCCGACGGCTCAGCCGGAACAGAAATGAAACAAAAATATTGGGAATTTGAAAACGAAGATAGCGATGAACGTTGGCTTGCCAAAATCATTGATCAAATGGATCATATGCTCTTTTTTGAACATTATAATAATTCACAAAAATTTCCCAAAAGTGTGCTTTATCGCGATGAATTTTTGGCCAAACACATTATTGATTTGCAAAAAAATATTAAAAATGAAGAATTAAAAAAAGTTGTTGATGAATTTCTACAAGAGTTCAAAAACAACTTTTATAATCAAGGTTATCAACCAATTGCTTTTTTAATGTAAAATTATTTAAAGCATTGCTTTGATAATTGCCAAAATTTTCTCCTCACTAGCCCTGGGGAGCATTTTTTGTATTTGGGTACTCATTTGCCTTTGTAAAATCTGATCGACTAATAATTCACGAATTGTTTTGGCCAATAAATTTCCGTCGGCAGTACGTTCATCTAGTAAAATCACAGCACCAGCTTGATTTAAAAAGCGCACATTTTCTATTTGATGACCAGGCTTTGGAATAATAATTGCCGGCTTACCCAATGCTGCAATTTCGCTTAAACTACCAAATCCCCCTCGAGAAATTACTATACTAGAAGCGCTGTAAGCATCTTTCATTTCTGCACTAAAAAATTTATGTACTTGATAATAATCAGCAAATAATTCTTGGGCCCTGCTTACTAATTCTTGCGGACGCTCCAAACCAGACAAATGAATTACCTGACAAAAACCTTTTAAATGTGGAATAGATTGGATAATTAATTGATTGAGTCTCATGGAGCCAGTGCCACCACCCATTGCAAAAACCACTGGTAAATTTTTCTTTAAATTAAATATTTTTTCGGCATTGACCAAATTACCACCAAAAATTTCCGCTCGCACTGGATTACCCAGCCAAATAGTTTTTTTTATTCTAAGCTTGCCGAAGGATTGTACATTATCTTTTAAAGCTGTAGAAATAACTCTGGCTACTGGTGCCATTAATTTGTTGGCCAAACCCACTATTACATCTTGTTGGTGTATCCAAGTTGGCACTCCAAACAACCAAGCAGCAAAATGTACTGGTACCGAAACAAAACCACCAGCAGAAATACAAATTACTGGCTCTTCTTGCCACATTATTTTTAAGGCTTTAAAAAAGCCAGCAATAATTTTGGCAATATCTATTAAATTCCACGGGGATAGATAACGACGAAATTTGCCAGCTGGCAAAGTAATAAATTTTATTCCCTGCTCATTAATTAATTTTTTTTCTGGACCTTTTTTTGTGCCAATCCACAAAAATTCTACATTTGGATAATGTTTTTTTATAACTTCACTTACTGCTAGTAATGGTGTTACTGGCCCTAAAGTGTAACCTCCGGAAAATATTATTTTCATAATAATTACTTAGGTACAGACGCAAAATTTTGCGTCTCTACGATTCTACTTGTTTACTCACATTTATTAAAATACCTACTGCCCCCATAGAAATAGCCAAAGCCGAACCGCCATGAGAAATAAAGGGCAGTGGCACTCCAGTAATTGGCAAAATTCCTACCATAGCACCAATGTTTAAAAATGATTGAGCGGTAAACCAAATTATGATACCAGAAACTAATAATTTTCCAAAATGATCAGGGGATTTTTTGGCCAAATTAAATCCTCTTACAGCTATTAGATACAACAAAACGACCAGACAAAGAGCAAAAACAAAACCCATTTCTTCGGCAATCACCGCATAAATACTATCGGCCGCCACTTCTGGTAAATATTGAAACTTTTGTACAGAATTTCCATAACCACGTCCAAAAACACCACCAGAGCCAATTGCCAAGAAAGCCTGATTAATATGATAGCCAATTCCCTGGGGATCTAATTCGGGATGTAAAAAAGTAGTTAAACGAGCCAGACGATAAGGCGCAATCGCAATTAATAAAATAAAAGCCAAAACACCAACACTAGCCAAACTAATAATATGCGACCATTTGGCCCCAGCAATAAAAAGTAAAGAAAAAATAATTACAAATAAAATTGCCAAAGTGCCAATGTCTGGTTGTAGGGCTACCAAAATCAAAGGGATCCCCCCAATTCCCAAAACAGTTAAAAACCCTTTTTTAAAATCCAATAATTCTTTGCCTTTGGCAACCAAGAGCGCTGCTAAATAAATAATCAAAGCCAATTTGGTAAATTCGGCTGGTTGAAAAGAAAAACCAAAAATTGACAACCAACTGCGATTTACTGTGCCATACGAGGAACCAATGCCAGGAATAAAAATTAGAATTAATAGTATGATAGAAAAAACAAAAAAAGCCAAACTAAATTTACGTAATTTTTGATAAGGAAATTTAGAAAAAAAGAAAAATAAAAAAATTCCTGGTAAAACACCCAAGAGTAACTGGCGCTTAATAAAAAAATATACATCGGTAAATCTTTCATGCCCAACAGCGGCACTAGCCGATGTAAGCATTACCAAACCAAACACGAGTAAAATTGAAAAATAGGTTAGAAGAGTATAATCGGCTCGCGGAGTTTCTTTCATAATTTAAACATTTAAAAACACGAGCAAAATACAGGCAATTATTAAAAATAACTGACAAAGCAAGGTAACTGAATGCAAAATAATACTCATTAACCGGTCTTTGTGCCAAAGCCACCAAGCCAAAAAAGTATTAAGTAAAATTATAAAAAACCCTGCCAAAGGCAAATAATAGACTTTCCACCAACTATCGATATAATCTACACCAAACAAAATATTATAATGCAAAAACAATGTTTCTGTTTGTGGATTTATTTGCAACGCTAACCACAACCAACAAAAAATATTGGCCAACAGAGCAATTGCCAAGACCAAAATATTAAAAATATTTCTAAAATACAATCTTAATGAATTTAATAGCATATTTTTACTGTCATCCTGAATTTATTTCAGGATCTCATGAAAGAGATGCTGAAACCAGTTCAGCATGACACTACCATTATACCCCCAAAAAACCCTCTTGACAAGCTAATAAATATAGCTTATAATAAGCGCACTTAATTTATCTTAAAGACATGGTTAACGGCCCTGAGCTAGTCGAAGGGAGCAGTTCCCAATATACCACTATGTTGGGGGAAAAGATTAAAAATATATGTCACACAAAAAAGCCGGCGGTTCTACCCGACTAGGCCGTGACTCACAGCCACAGCGCCTAGGCGCCAAAGTTGGCGATGGTGAAAGAATTAATGCCGGACAAGTAATTGTTCGTCAGCGCGGTACCAGAATTCATCCTGGTAAGAACGTAAAAAAAGGTAAAGATGACACTTTGTTCTCCGTAATTCCTGGAGTAGTAAAGTTCACCCAAACCAAAAGATTACGTTTTGATGGTACACTTAAGCCAGCCAAATACGTAAGTGTTATTCCTACAAAATAAAACACAAAATCTCCCGACTAAGTCGGGAGATTTTTGCTTTAGTCTGTCATGCTGAATCCTGAAAGTGTCATTCTGAATTTAGTTCAGAATCTTCAGGACAAGTTTTATTTCAGCATCTTTCCCAAATATAAAAGATCCTGAAACCCTTCGGCGTGAGCTCAGGTCGAATGCAAGTTCAGGATGACAATTGTCATCGTATGTTTAAAAAAACACTAAAATTTAATGATCAACTTTTAAATATTTCCTACCAAAGCAAGGCTGATTTAAGTGTGATTGAAGAATTTTTTATTGATAAAATGTATCGTTCGTTAGATAAAATTATCCCCTCTCTCACCTACCCCATTTTGGACATTGGCGCTCATATAGGTTGCTTTTCGCTTTTTGCTAATGCTTTAAATTCCAAAATAAAAATAATTGCTTTAGAACCAGAACCAAATAATTTTAAATTATTAAAAGAAAATTTAAAAGTAAATCATTGTAAAAATGTGACAGCTGCGCAGCAAGCTGTCATCCCCAATTGTCATCCTGAATTTATTTCAGGATCCCCTGGGATGCTGAAACCAGTTCAGCATGACAACAAGACAACCATCCTTTACCTAAACACCGACTCACACAATCACTCTACTTTTTATGAAACGGAAAATACTCTAGAAGTACCAGCAACTACCCTAGAAAATTTAATTAGTAAAAGCAAATTGGAAAAAATTTCATTATTAAAAATGGATATTGAGGGTGCGGAATTTGAGATTTTCAAAAATACCTGTGTAGAAACTTGGAGCAAAATTCAATATATTGTTGTAGAATATCACGAACTCTGTACCACAAGGGTACAGAGTAAATTTAATGGCAACAAAAAAAATGATTTGGAAAATGTTATTCGCTCTCACGGTTTTTCGGTAGAACACTTTCCCAATCATTACGACAAAAGATTTGGCTTGTTTATTTGTAGGAATAAAAGAATATAAAAAAACAGCCTAGAAATTAAGCTGTTTTTTGTTTCCCTCCTTTTTTCAATTTTCCACCGCGGTCAGTATGCACAGTACTTGTGTACTGGCCGACCGCGGTGTCCTCCTCAAAAGAACAGACTGTCTACTCCGGACGTTTCCAATGTGGACAGAAAAAACCTAAATCCTGACCATTCAAGACGTATTCGGGAACATGGCCATCCCCGAGTCCGAAGATTAGGCAGGCTTCACTATTTCGACAACATCTTGTTCTTTTGTCGAAATTGCCACAATCTTCACATAAACGTAGCCTGCCATTGTGTCCTTGAGCTCTTACGTACTTCTGCCCGCAGTACTCCAGTTCCGTGACTTGGGGCATTTGTCCAGCGACAAACTCTGCATAGGTGACGCTAGTACTGCCATGACCAGCCCAACTACCCTGACCACACTGATCACCGACAGAATTATTACACAGTCGTACTTTCTCTACACCGAGTGCAATCTTACAATAAGTAAAAACTTCAAATTCAATAATTCTGTAGCCTTTCCCTCCACAAGCGCGACAAACAACCGCCTCTCCTTTTTGGCAGCTTCTGTCATGCAAATACAGACCAGTTGCTCCACAGTCCGAACAATCCACTTTGAACTGTTGCTTCATCGCACCCTCCCAAGTTAGTTCGCGAAATGACACTCATTAACCCAGCAAAAAGAAAAACACTCCTGGAAGGGTGTTTTTGAAATAATTAGTGAGTTGTGATAAAAAACTTATAATTTTGCTAATTAAAGCAGAAAATCCCCTTTGTTGGATTAATGAAAATTACAAGTTTTAAAGATAGGTTATTATAGCACAAAAAAAGACCCTTGTCAAGGCCTTTATCCACCAATAAAATTACAATTGCTAAGATTAGCCAAGATTTTTCAAAAAGCTTTCTATCTCAGCACTATATTTATTTAAGAAAAATTTTAGATCTTCGGTAAATTGATTTGGCGCATTTTGTATTTCATTCTGTAAATCTTGGTAATCAAAATACATAAGTCCTGATACTTCTTTGTCGGCAGGCTTTATGGAGCCATTATAAACACCCAAATAAAAATGATACTTATTGGCAATGGGAACTAATTCTCCCTTAAAAATCTTTTTAAAATTATTAACGTGTGTTGCTACAAATTTAATTACTGCTAGATTTTCTAAATAATTATTTAATATTTTAAAGGTCTTGGAAAAATCTTCGGTTGTACCCACCACAATTGAAGGCACACACAATTCTTGCAAGCACTCAACCATTACAGTGTAAGTAGTGGAATCGCCAAATTGCAGATGGCCACCCATGCTCTTGTCCAACAAAGAAGGATTGTGATTTTTTGTTTTGGATCTTTTTTGTAAAATAATTTCTTTGTCTTTGGTAAACAATAAAACTTGAACTAATTCGGCTGCCATAGTAGGTTTACCAGTCTTTTTAAATTCTTTTATTTGACTATCGTAAAACTCTTCCCGATCCATGGGGACGGGTTGTTCTAAATCTGTTAATTTGTAGGTAGTAATTATTTCGGACATATAAAATATTTTACCCTAAAACTAATAATAAATCAAGAAAAAAATATTCCCGACATAACATCGAGAATATTTATTTGAGACTGAATTGCCAATTTTCGTTTGGCTTCCATTACCCCTCTTGTGTTCTCCCCTTATAAAGGGGAGAAAAAATGGAAGATAAACGAGTCGTGGCAATCCAGTTGTAAGAAAGAACACTGTCAGCGACGACTCAAGTTCACCAGGAACGGTAAATGCCACTGAAACGTGGACTTGAGTGTCGAAAAGGTCTGAGAAGACCTGGGTGAAGTGGGCGCGCCGAGCTAGATAGCCGGCGAGTTGAAGTAGGCTTCGAACGTCCAGCCGTTGCAGTCGATGCGACCGCGATTACCCGTGGTCATCGGCGGTTGTTCATCACCTACTTTGACGGAAACGAGCTCGCTGAAGGCGATGATGGCGTGGCTCGCGCCAGGCAGGCTGAAGCCCTTGGGTTCCTCCGTGAGATGGAGGTTGATGTGGTGCGGAGGCACCTGCACCTTCTTGCCTGCGATCTCCTTGGGAGGAACACCGGGTTCGATCGCCCCCCGGAACTCCAGAGCCACCTTGTGGGTGGAACTCGCCTCCTCAATTGCGGCACGTATCATCTCGACGGTCACGCAGCAAGGCACATTTGACATGGAACTACCTCGTTTTGCCCTTATTGGGCGGTTGTATGGCCTAAAAAAAGTATAGCGGGTTTTTGTTATTTTGTCAAGGTGGTGTGGATAATGGTATACTGTTTGTTGTCATGCTGAATTTATTTCAACATCCCAGGAGATCCTGAAATAAATTCTGGATGACAGTTAAAATATGGTATTCTTTATTACTCTCTTCAAAGCCCTACTCACCCAAATAATTGGTCTATTTGGTATTTTTTTTGTTTTTGGTTTTGTATTATATAAATTACAAGAATGGACACAAAAAAATTATGTGCGTTCTATTGGCTGGCGCGGACTATATTGGACAGCTTGGTTTGGCACACCCATTCACGAATGGGGCCATGTATTTTTTGCCAAATTATTTCGCCACCAGGTACAGGCAGTGGCGCTTTTTAAACCCAACCAACAAACTGGTGGTTTGGGTTATACCGAACATTCTTACAACAGCAAAAGTTTTTATCAAAGTGCAGGTAATTTTTTTGTGGGTGCTGCTCCCTTAATTTGGGGTTCATTAATTTTGTTTTTAATGCTTTATTTTTTGGTGCCCAATGGCAAGGAAATTTTTACTAATTTAAAAAACACTCCCGATTCTTTAGTGAGTGTTTGGCAAATGCTAAAATTATTTTTTATTAATCTTTTTACCCCAGAAAATTTACACGCTTGGAATTTTTGGTTATTTTTATATTTATCTTTTTGTATTGCCTCGCATGTAGCTCCAAGCAAACCTGATCAAAAACAAATGTGGCGCGGATTTTTGATGATTGTTTTAGTATTAACAGTAATAAATATTCTTACCTTGCTAATGAAAATAAATATTACTGATTATATTTTAAAACTTAATAATTACCTTACCACGTTGGTAACAATTTTTATTTACACCACACTTATTTCTTTTTTACATTTTCTGCTTTCAACAATTATTTTAAGACCTTTTGGCAGAAAATGAAATCACCAGAACAAATGTTCCGGTGGCCAGAGCGGAGAGTGAGGGATTCGAACCCTCGATACCTTTCGGTATACATGCTTTCCAAGCATGCGCACTAGACCAACTATGCGAACTCTCCAAATTAACGTGATAACTATACCAAATTTAATAATTTTCGTCAATACAAAACCCCGGGATAAACCCGGGGTATTTTTTAATCTTCATGTCCACTATTTGTAAGCTGTAGTGCCTGTAATCGTCCTTTACGTTTAGCACTAAATTCTTTAATAATATCCATTAAATGTGCTTCGTCATCTACCACTTGAAACAATTCATCATCGCTATCCCCTACTGTTTGAAATTTATGCACCATGGTTTGTTTTATAAAAGCCAATAATGGCTCCCAATACTTATGATTATAAAGTAAAATTGGCATTGGTTCCATTTTTTTAGTTTCAATTAAGGTTAGCACTTCAAATAATTGATGCAAAGTACCAAAACCACCAGGTAAAAACACAAAAGCCGTAGAAGGAGAGGTAATAATTAGTTTGCGAATGTAGGGAAATTGGAAACCAATCGCTTTAGTTAAATATGAATTTTTTCTTTCTTTGTAACCATACTTCATATTTATGCCAATAGCTTGCCCGCCAACTTCAAAGGCCCCTCGAGACACTGCTTCCATGGTGCCCGGACCGCCACCAGAAACAACGGTAAAATTTTCCGCTGCCAAACATTTACCCAAATTGTAAGCAGTTTTATAATATTCACTCTCGGGGGCAACACTCTTGGTACCCAAAACATTTACCGCATTTTTAATGCCAGTCAAAAATTCAAAACCCTCGACCATTTCGGCCATAATGCGAAAAATTTTCCAATCTAATTTTTGATTACAACGAAAATTTAAGGGAGATAATTCACATTCCACATCAGTATCTTTGGTATTTTTTATAAATTCATAAGCTTCTGCAGCAGTTTCTACAATATGCCAACTATTTATAATTTCGTCGCTTACTGATTCAATTGGCACAGCTTTGTTTCTTAAAAAATCAATTAAAGGTTGCCAAAATTCACGACCCACCAAAATAATTGGCAATTTTTGCATTTTACGCAAATCCATTAAATCTACAATTTCAAAAAATTCGTCCATAGTGCCATATCCTCCTGGGAAAAAAACAAAAGCGTTAGCCGGACTAGTAAGCATTACTTTACGCGTAAAAAAATAATAAAAACCAGCCGACTTGGTAACATATTCATTAACCCGCTGTTCAAAAGGCAATTGAATATTTATGCCAATTGATTCACCGCCAGCATCGTGAGCACCGTGATTACCTGCTTCCATAATACCCGGGCCCCCACCAGTTATTACCGTAAAACCATTTTCTGCCAAAATTTTTCCCAAATCTCTGGCAATTAGACAATATTTGTTGTCGTGGTGCAGTCGTGCCGAGCCAAGAATAGTTACTTCGTTTTTGAATTGTGATAAAAATTGGTAGCCTTCTACAAATTCGGCCATAATCCGAAAAATCCGCCAAGTATCGCGATAATCACCTTCGGAATTTATACTAAAACTAAAATCCTTGTTTTTCAACAATTCCATTTTTTTTATTTCTTCTTCGCGCATAAACGTTCACAATCCCGAGGAGGAACGACGAGGGATCCCTTTTCTATGAATTAAAGGTTGTGTTACCAATAAATCAATGTACCAATCCCAGGCCAGATCTTCCCATTTAGGGTTTAATTTATTAATTAATTCCTCTTTCTTTTTACGATTATATTTTTTAATTTGTAATTCTCTAATTAAAGATTCTTGTTTAGTTTTTAATATTTCATAATATAGCAATCTAACGCAACCATACTTTTTTGTAAAACCTTCTACTAATTTTTGTTTATGCTCGTAAACTCTACTGATTATATTACTTGTAGAACCGACATACAAGGTACCAGATTTACTAGCCATGATATAAATGTAATGTTCATTAAATAACATTGGTATATCATGAAACATATAATATTCTAAAAGGGATCCCTCCCCGCCCCGGGCGCGGTCGGGATTACCAATTGAGCCAGTTGAAATACTTTTTCTTCACCAAGTCGTGGACCAATGATATGTAAACCAACCGGTAAGCCAGCTTTAGTCTTACCAGCTGGAACTGAAATGGCTGGGAGCCCGGCAACATTAGCTGGACAGACAAAAACATCAGCCAAATACATTGCCAAAACATCATCTTTTTTCTCGCCAATTTTAAAAGCTGAAAATGGCGATGTGGGAGTAACAATTAAATCTACTTCTGCAAAAACCTTATCAAAATCTTGAATAATTAAAGTACGCACTTTTTGCGCCTTACGATAATAAGCATCATAATACCCAGCCGACAAAGCATAGGTGCCAATCATAATTCGACGTTTAACTTCTTCCGGAAAGCCTTGCGCCCGAGTTTTAGCATAAGTATCGTACAAATTCCCCGCCTCTTTTCTTACGCCATAACGAATACCATCTATTCTACCTAAATTTGAACTATCTTCACTTGGTACAACTATATAATAAACTGGAATTGCATATTTGGTCATTGGTAAACTTATTTCCACAATTTCAATATTTTTATTTTTCTTTAATTCGGCAATTTTGCTTTCAATAATATTTTTTGTTTCTTCTTCTGTACCTTCTAGTTCAAAATATTCTTTTGGCACGCCAATTCGTAATTTTTTACTTAGTTTACTTAGTGACTTAGAAAACTTAGCTACTTTTTCATTTACTGTTGTTGCATCCAACACATCATGACCAGCAATAATTTCTTCAACAATTGCCGCATCTTCTACAGTTTTAGTCAAAGGACCTACAGTATCCATAGAAGAAGCCATGGGCATCGAACCATAACGCGAATTACGTCCATAACTAGGACGAAGTCCTACAATTCCACACAAACTAGCGGGCTGGCGAATAGAACCGCCAGTATCTTCACCAATTCCAAAAATACACATATGATCGGCCACTGCGGCAGCTGTGCCACCAGATGATCCACCAGCAACACAAGTTAAATCGTGAGGATTTTTTACTGGCCCATACATGCTATTTTCATTACTCGCCCCATGACCAAAAGCATCACAATTATTTTTGCCTATTAAAACTGCGCCTTGTTCGCGAATTTTAGCAATCACAGTGGCATCAAAACTAGGTATATAATTATCCAAAATTTTTGCTGCAGCAGTTGATAATCTATCTTTGGTACAAATTGCATCTTTTACACAAAATGGAATACCGGTTAGCATTTCTTGCTTACCAGCTTTTATTTTTTTATCTGCTTCTTTGGCTTCTTCAAGAGCTTCTTCTTCAAAAACCGAAATAAACGCATTCAAATCCTGGTTACGTTTTTTAATTTGCTTTAAACAAGCCTTTGTCAACTCAACAGAAGAAAATTCTTTCTTCTTCAAGCCTTCATACGCCTGTACAATTGTTAATTTATTTAAATCAGACATAAGACATAAGACGTAAGAAATATTCTTAAGTCCTATGTCCTAAATCCTATGTCTGGTCATCAAACACTGCTTTTACTTTTAACAATTTTCCCATTTTTTCTGGAAAACTAGCAATTAATTTATTTTTTATTTCTTCACTTGCTTCTTGTGCTTTATCTTCACGCACCACATCTTCCAGTCCAGTCACCTGGCAAGTTTCAATTACTCCACTAGTATCAACATCATTTAACATTTCTATATAATCCAAAACAACTGACAATTGGTCAGCATACATTTGTTTTTCTGGTTCAGATAATTCCAATCTAGCCAAAGTGGCAATTTTTTCTATTTCTTTTACAGATAGTTTCATAAGATACATTCTTTGTCATCCTGAATACTGAAACGAGTTCAGTACAAGTTTTATTTCAGGATCTTTCTTATTTGAGAGAGATGCTGAAACCAGTTCAGCATGACAACTGTTTTATTTTACCAAATTTCAGATCTTTTTACCAGCTTCCCCCACCACCGCCACCACCGCCACCGCCAACTCCTCCACCACCAAAACCACTACCTCCATTAGATGCTTGGGTCATCATTCCAGTAGTTGCACTACTAAAATCTGACATTGAACTTACCAAGAGCATTGAACTAAATACTTGGTTGCCGCCATCATACCACGACGGATTATTAGTATAAATATCGGCAAATTGCTTGGCCCAAACTTTTTCTACACCAAGAGCAATGGCAAAGGGCAAAAACTTTTCAAAAGTTTCGGCATTTTTTTCTGGTGCATTATGAAATTCCAAACGGTCTTTTTCGGCCACAGTTAAATAGTTTTTAAAACCCAAAAGATAATCCTTAACTTCTGTGCCTTTTACAGTTCTAGCTGGCATAAGCAGACCAAAACCACCCACGCATAGCCCAGACAACAAAAATGCCAAAAACACAAACCAAGAATGTTCCATAAACAATATTCCCAAAGCACTCAAAATAAAGCCTGCTACCAAATAAGAAATAATAATTGTCGGCGGACTACTTTTATAATATTCTTTTTTAATCAACGAATGATAAACAGACTTTTTTATCAACTGGTAATCTTTATAAAATTTATCTTTAAGCGCAGAAATTTTTATCTCTTCATTATCTGCATACATCAGCAAACCATGAAGCAGGGCTTGATCAAATTCATTGGGTAAATCATCACTTTTTTTTAATCTTTTTAAAATAAAATCATTTTTTCCAAATAAGCCCTTTTTTTCTAGGTGAGTAATTTTTAAATAGCCTTTAACTGCTAAATATACAATCTCGGCTGTAAGATCTTTTGCTTGCATTGTGTGATCAACTAAAGTACCAACTTGCACTGGTGTAAGGTTATCGGGAACGTCAAATTGAGTAATAATTGTACCCTGACCTTTGGGATCGCGCCCACGGGTATACCACAAATAAAACATTACTACAAAAGAAATTATGGGCAATAAAAAAACTAAAATTTCTAGCCAATGTTTCTGCCAAAAACTTGGTTCTGCAAAATATCCTTTAGGGAAACCAAGCACAATTGTTTGGCCTTGACTAGGAGTTAAATTATTACTAGTAAAAACAATACTGTTACCAAGAATTACTTTATTATCACAATTTGCATTTGCACCATAATCACCTTGATAACAAGTGTAATTTATTTTTGCAAGATCAACACCAGTAGGAATTTTTATTTCAGTAATTGCAGAATTAATTGGTATATTCCAACCTGTGCCCACTGCATTCCAATATAATTCATCATGGTCGGCAAAAAAATTTAAAGCATTTTTTACCTGGTAAGAAATAAAATATGTATGTTTGCCAGTAATTAATTTATCGGCATCACCAATTTTAATTTGTAAATTTTTACCAGTATGAGAAGTTTCAAAATTGTAATTCTGATTATTTTCATCAACTACTTTTATATTACTAATATTAATTTTGTTGGCAACAATATCACGATAAATTCCATGTTTTTGTAATTTACCAAAATCATAATCAATTTTTTCTTCTACTTTTAAAGTGCTATCCTGATTAAGTTCAATATTTACTTTAATACTATCTATTGCTTCGGCCAAAACAATACTTGGCAAAAACAGTGATAAAAATAATAAAAGAATAATTTTTTTCATAATTTATTCAGCTTATTTTTTAAATATTTTTTAGGATTATAAATTACTAAGCAAACAGCGCCATAACCAAACAAAACTAAAATTATTCCATTTAGACTATTTACTGCATTAAAATTAAATTTTAAAGAAAAAAATAAAACGGCCAACAAAATAACTGGTGATAAATATAGAGATATCCATAAACTATAAACTACTACTTTCCTAACTTTTTCATTTCTATACATGTACTTTTCAATAAAATTTTCTATCAATGAAACTAGTAAATAAACGAGAGATATTGAATAGCCTTTTTCTAAATCCAAATTAAAATATAATAAACCGTTTACAATTACCAATACACCAAAAAATAACATGAATTCCTTTTCAATTTTTTTATGTAATATGTATATTTTTTCTTTATCGACAATTTTACGAACAATTTTACTAAAATAATATATTAAACCAAAAAACAAAAAAGTCCACAAAATAATATCCATCATTTTCTGAACCTGAAAAACATAATACAAAACCAAATTAAAACTAGTAACCAAAATCGAAATCCAATTTATTTTTTTATAATCCATACGATTACACTAACAATAACTTAACAAATTCTTTCTCATTTAAAATTTTTACTCCCAACTCTTGTGCTTTTTGATATTTACTCCCTGGTTCAGCACCAACAACAACATAACTAGTTTTTTTAGAAACACTAGAAGAAATACTGCCACCAAATTCACGAATTTTTTCTTCAGCCTCATCGCGACTCATAGATTCCAAACTTCCAGTCAAGACAAAAGTCTGGCCTGTAAGTTTTAAGTTATAAGTTGTAAGTTTTAAGTCTTTGATTTTAACGCCATTATTTATCAAATCATTAATTAATTTTTTATTCTCACCATCTCTAAACCATTTAAAAATTTCCTCGGCCACACGCGGACCAATATCATTAACATTTTGTAAATCTTCAAAACTCGCAGACAAAATATTTTCTAATTTTATGTAATGCTTAGCTAAACGAATTGCAGTTTCTTCGCCCACATGACGAATACCTAAACCATAAATAAATCTATTTAGTGGTTGTATTTTAGCTTTAGCAATTGCTTCAATTAAATTATCCGCCGACTTTTCCGCGAACCGTTCTAATGGTTCTAGATCTCCCTTGGTTAAGGTAAATAAATCTGCGGGATTTTTTACCAAACCTTCATTCATTAATTGTTCAACAATTTTTTCTCCCAAACCATCAATATCAAACGCATCTTTGGAAACAAAATGACGAATGTTTTCTAATTGTTTAGCAAAACATTTTTTATTAGTACACATCAAAGCTGCGCCTGCTTCACTACCAGCAATTTGATAACGTTTTACCTCTGATCCGCAAATTGGGCATTTTCTTGGCTCACCTACACCTTTTTCACTTCCATCACGCAATTTATCCAGCACCCGTATAACTTTGGGGATAATATCTCCTGCTTTTTCTACTATTACATAATCGCCTATTTTTACTCCCAAACGCTTTATTTCGTCAAAATTATGCAGTGTAGCGTGCGTTACCGTCGTACCGGCCAGTTTTACTGGTTCCATAAGTGCGACTGGCGTAAGGGCTCCGGTGCGGCCTACTTGAACGTAAATGTCTTTTATCCTCGTCTTACCCTGTTCAGCCGGAAATTTATAGGCAATAGCCCAACGCGGAGCCTTGCCAGTAAAACCAAGAGCATCTTGATATTTTTTTTGATTAACTTTTATTACAATGCCATCAATCCAAAATTCGAATTGTTCTCGCATTTTTTCTACACTTTTGTAAAACGCAAAAATTTCACCCAATGTTTTACAAATTTCCCAATGTTTGTCAGTCAAAAAACCAAGCTTTTCAAGCATCAACAATTCTTTTTCTTGGGAGTCAATCACACTGTCATTCCGACCGAAACGAAGTGTAGTGGAGGAATCCCTTACCAAGAGATCCCTCCACTCGTCGCGAGACTCGGTCGGGATGACAAGTGATGATATATCATAAGCAGTAAGAGAAAGTTTGCGTTCACGCACTACACTTGGATCAAGTTGTCGAATTGTTCCCGCGGCGGCATTACGTGGATTGGCAAACTCTGGTTCATTATTTTTCTTTCTTTCAATATTTAATTTAGCCAACATTTTTGCACCAAGCCAGACCTCGCCTTCGGCAACTAGCGTCATCCCCGCGTAGGCGGGGATCTTATTTTGATTTCCAAGATTCCCGCTTTCGCGGGAATGACGCATTGATGATAGTCTGAGTGGAACAGAGTGAATCGTTTTAATATTATTTGTTACATCTTCCCCCACTTTACCATCACCGCGCGTAGCAGCAGTTTTCAACAATCCATTTTCATAAGTTAACACCATGTGCAAACCATCTATTTTTAATTCGCAACAATAATCTAAATCCTTTGGACGACTGCCAATTTGTTTATCTAAATAATTCATAATCCGTTCTTGCCAATCTGTCATTTCTTCCTCACTAAAAGCATCATTAAAAGACCACTGTGGCACCGAGTGCACAATTTTTTCAAATTTTTCCAAAACTTTTCCGGCCACACGTTGAGTTGGTGAATCAGCTGTTATCAATTCGGGATGTTGTTCTTCAATATAACGAAGTTCATTCATCATCTCATCATACATCGCATCGGTCACTTCTGGGTCATTTAACACATGATAACGATAACGCAGATCATCTATTTGTGAACGAAGTTTTTGGATTTTGGTTTGTAAATTATTCTCTACCATAAATATATTCTACAGTTTCATGTAAATTATTGTTTTCAATTATTTCAAAATTCTTTAAATAAAAATCTTGCAAAAACATTTTATAATGATATTCAATATCTTTTTTGAGCATCTTTAATTTTAGATCCCTTTTATCATTTCTAGCAAACAATTCTTTTTTATCGACCAGTAACAAATATTTATACTTTGGTTTTAAAATCTTAAAAATTTTCTGCCAATTTTCAGTATTACCTAAAACACCTTCAATAATTACGGTGTAATCATTTTTTAAATAATTTTTAGTAAGAACTAAAATATTTTCAGTACACAAATTCCATTGCTTCTTACCTTCTGCACTATTATCATATCTAAATCCTGTTTCAATAAAATGCTTTACACGATCGATATCTAATCTTACACATTTTTTGTATTTTTTGCATAACAATTTAGCAACTGTAGATTTTCCAGAAGCAGTCGGACCAGTGATAATGATTAAATTTTTGGGCATAGTATTCGTTAAATCCCCTCTAGAGAGGGGTGGCAGCCGTCGCAGGCTGACGGGGTGTGTTATCGTTGGTGAGTGAGATAATTTTCTATGGTATAGAGTACAGCTTCAATGTTCTTTCTTACTTCAATTTCGGTAAATCTTAAGAATTTAATGTTTTTACTTTCTAGTATTTCTTGTCTTTGTTTATCATAGTCTGGTTTGTTGTCATGGCTAGCAAAGCCGTCTATTTCTATGGCTAATTGTAATTTTGGGCAGTAGAAATCGACAATGTAATTGTGTATTGGTTTTTGACGATGAAAGTCATAACCTAACATTTGTTTATTTTTTAAATACTGCCACAGTATTACTTCTCCGAGTGTGGAGTGCTTACGTAACTCTTGTGCTTTTTGTTTTAGAGTTTGTTTATAGTTAATCACTGGCATATTTAACAAACCATGGTTACACACCCCGCCCCACTGCGACGCGGGGCACCCCTCTCTAGAGGGGATTTACGACGACCTCCAAATTTTACCGAATCAACCCCAAATACCACTCCACAATTCTATTCCCCCACCACATCGCCACAAGGGTTCCAATAACCAAAAATGTTCCAAAAGGAATTTCACTGTTTGCTTGCTTTTTCTTTAATAATAACAGAATTACCCCAACAATACCACCCAAAATATAGGCAATAAACAAAGCCAACAAAATATTGGGCCAACCGAGAATAACACCCATTAACACTCCAAGTATTATGTCTCCCCCACCAATCCAACGCCCACGCGAAATTAAATACTGCAAAAGAAAGAATCCCCCACCAATTGCAACCGCAATTAGCATGTTTACAATACTAAATACCTCAAAAAAATAATTAAAATCAAATAAAAAAATCACCAAAGGCCAAATGCTTAAATCCAAAATTTCTTGATACTTGTAATCATAAAGAAAAATAAAAGCCAAATCAAAAATAATTAACCACTGCACCAACAAACTAATTAATATTTTTAAATCCGGATAACTGATAAATAAAGTTGGCACTAAAAATAGAATTCCCAAAGCCAATTCTACCAGTGGATATTGCCAAGAAATTTTATTGTGACAATTTCGACACTTGCCTTTTAAAAATAAAAAACTAAAAACTGGAATATTATCATACCAAATAATTTCTTTTTGACAATTTGGGCAAGCCGACCGGGTCCACAGTGATTTCTTTTCGTGGATACGATAAACAAGAGCATTCAAAAAACTACCAAAACACAGACCGATAATAAAAATATAGATTAACATAATAATTATGTACGAAATACGAAATGTACGAAAGTTCGAAAGACAAAAATTTTAGTATTTTCGCAATTTTCGAATTTCGTACATTTCTATTATATCAAAAACACCTCCTGTTTGAAAGAGGTGTTTCATCGTAAATTCACGATTGTATTGATTAGTCGGCAATACCTGAAGGAGTGACAGTGATACCTTCTGTTAAGCCATTAACTGTACCTTCTAAAGTAGCAGTAATAGAATAAGTAGTACCGTCGGCAGATGTATAAGCATAACTAGTAGTACCTGGGTCTGCAGGAACCATTCCCATATAAGGAGTGGCACAACCAGTGGCAGCAAAACCGTCAGCATTTAAACAAGCATGATCAGTGTCTCCCAAAGTAACTGCTCCTGTAGGAGCTGGATAAGCATTTTTATCGGTGTAATACAATTCCAAGGCAGTTTGAACCTGTTTAAGGTCGGACAAACGTTTAGAATCACGAGCTTTTAAACGAGCAGAGCCCAAAGCTACTACAGCCAAGGTGGATAACAAACCAATGATAGCAATAACTACCAATAATTCGATTAAAGTGAAACCTCTTTTTTTCATGTTTTCACCCCCTTTCTTTTTTTAAAATTTTTTTTAAAAAATTAATTACCCAAAACTTTTCGTACTTTTTCTACAACTTCTGATGGTTTAAAATGAGCCTTAATTAAATAATCCACAGCTCCCATTTGTAAACCTTTTTCTACATCGTCTTTTTGACCTAAATTGGTAAGTAAAATCACGGGAATATCTTTGGTACTTGGTTCTTTTTTTAAAGCTTCCAAAACCATAAAGCCATCCATTTTGGGTAAAAGAATATCTAACAGAATCACATCGGGAAGTTTTTTCTTAGCTTCATCTACTCCGGCTTCACCATTATCGGCGGTAAATACTTTAAAACCTTCCATTTCAAATTTGGTTTTATAAATATTGGCTAAAAAATTATCATCTTCAACCAACAGTACATTATTCTTTTTTATTTCAGTCATATTGTTTTAATTATTATAACAAACTTTAAAATAAGCTTCAACTAGTATATCATTCTCATACCCAATCCCAAAGCCACAGCCATCCGTGGACCAATACTATCCAGAACTTTTTTTAATTCTTCCTGATACACCACTCTGGCCCAAGGATCACCAATAAAAACACGCATAGGAAATTTACTTTGAATTTCTTGCTGCAAAAAAGGTAAAACTGCCGACCCACCAGTAAGAATAATTTTTTCCGGGCGTTTGTTTTCATTACCGGTTTGATGTAAATACAAATCAAAGCTATATTCGATTTCTTTTATAATAGGATTTAAAAATGCTGAAAAATCTTCGCTGTTAAACTTATTAGCGATATTTCTGGATAAATCAACTTTAATTTGTTGTACTGCTACTTTGTCTAAACCCAAAATACGCTGTAAAATTGCGTCTACAGTATTACCACCAACGGTAATGCTTCTGTGAGTAATGGGTAAGCTTTGTTCCGTAATAAAAAAACTAGTACGTTCGGCACCAACGTCTACAATCATAGAAGTTGAGGTATCTCTACCCACCAAGGAACGCACCAAAGCAAAAGGTTCGGTTTCTAATTCTTTTAATTGCAGACCGGCTTTTTGAAAAATTGCTGAATAAAAAGCCACTAACTCGCGTGGAGCAGCTGTAACCAAGACTCTTAAAAATTTTTCTTTCCCCTTCTCGGTCTCAAGACTGGGAATTAACTGGAATACTACCTGCATTTCTTCGATTGGCCGAGGAAGCATTTTTTTGATTTCGGCCATAACAATATGCTCTAATTCATTTTTTTCTACAACTGGTAAATTTACCACGGCATGAAAAACATATGATACTGGTAAACTAGCAACCGTGTTGGTAGTAGTAACTTTGGCTTTTTTAAGCAAAACCTTTAGAAGTTCGGCATACTGTGTTACCCGAGGGTCATCTAAGGTAGGAATGTTCTGTTCTTTTTTCTTTTCCGAAAAATTTTTATTTAAAAGCAAATCCTCGGCAGACTTTTCTTTGAATTCTGGAAGATGTATATCTAAACTTTGTTCGGCAATACCATAGGTCCACAATTCTGGCCTATTTTTTACTTTATGAAGTTCAACTAATTTTATTCCGCCACTGCCAATATCTACACCTAAATATGATTCTGATTTAGAAAACAAAGACATAGTAAAAATATTATACCACATTTTTAAATACACTACTAATATATCCACAAGGGAACAAGATATTCTTTGTTTTGTCATCCTGAATTTATTTCAGGATCCCAATGAGATGCTGAAATAAATTCAGGATGACAACAACGCTTTACTACTCTTTTAGAATCCGTTATAATATTAACACTATGTTAAAAATTTATAACACACTTAATAAACAAATTGAGGAATTCAAACCCGTCTACACTAGAGCTACGCCGGGCAAGCTCTTACAAAAAAAGATTGGACTATATACGTGCGGGCCAACTGTTTACAACTACGCTCATATTGGTAATTTGCGTACTTATGTTTTTGAAGACATTTTAAAAAGAGCATTAAAATATAATGGCTACAAAATTAACCATGTAATGAACATTACTGATGTGGGCCACTTAACTTCGGATGCCGACGAGGGTGAAGATAAATTGGAAAAAGGTGCTAAACGCGAAAATAAAACAGTCTGGGAAATTGCCGAATTTTATACTAAAAAATTTCAAGAAAATTTACTAGATTTAAACATACTAGAACCCGATGTTTGGTGCAAAGCTACCGACCATATTAAGGAACAAATTAAACTAGTACAAACTTTGATAAACAAAGGCTATACTTATGAAACCAACGATGGCATATATTTTGATACTACCAAAGTGGCTGATTATGGCAAACTAGCTAATTTACAAAACCAAGAATTAAAAGCTGGCGCCCGTATTGAAATGGGTGAAAAGAAAAATCCCCATGATTTTGCTCTGTGGAAGTGGAGCGAGCGTCACAGCGAGCGACATCCTGAGCGACCCGAGGGAGTCGAAGGATCCCCCACCAAGAAACGCCAAATGGAATGGCACGCTCCCTTCGGCACGGCTCAGGGCAAGTCTGGTCGTATGGGTTTTCCTGGCTGGCACATAGAATGTAGCGCCATGAGTATAAAATATTTGGGCGAACAATTCGATCTTCATTGTGGTGGCATTGACCATGTTTCTATTCACCATACCAATGAAATTGCTCAATCTGAGGCTGTAACTGACAAAAAACCCTGGGTTAAGTACTGGCTACATGGAGAATTTTTGAATATGGGCTCAGATAAGATGTCTAAAGCTGGAGATAACTTTGTTACTTTGGATACTTTAAAAGAAAAAGGGATTTCTCCACTCGCCTATCGCTACTTATTATTACAAACACATTACCGCAAACAATTAACTTTTTCTTGGGAAGCACTCGAAGCCGCACAAGCAGGTTTAGATCATCTATATGAAGAAGTTCTTAAAGTCCATAAAGTCCCAAAGTCCATAAAGTCCGAAGCAATAAGCGAAAAATTCCAAGAAGCAATTAACAACGACCTAGACACCCCCAAAGCTTTGGCAATTGTATGGGAAGCAATAAAAAATAAAGAAATTGATTACAAAACATTGTTAAAATTTGATAAAATATTGGGGCTCAATTTTAGCAATGTAACAATACAACAATCTAGCAATGAAATAATTCCAGATGAAATTAATAAACTTTTAGATCTTCGCCAACAAGCCCGCGCCGAAAAAAACTGGGCAGAATCTGACAGATTGCGTGAAGAAATTACAAAACTTGGGTATGAAGTAGAAGATACTAATGAGGGACAAAAAATTACTAAAATTTAATTTTTAAATCATTTTATATAAAAGATATGACCAACAAAGCCAAAGGGATACTTTTTTTGGTAGGACCAATAGTTTTATTAGCGGTAATATTAATGGGATATGCCATAAGCAGTTTTGTAATGGCACAAAGTTATCGCCAAGAAATTTTACAAACAACCAATTCCACAACTACTTTTGGCTTAAACAATCCCAACGAATTAGGTTTGGCTAAACATGACTTAAGAACTACTACAGCTAGTATTATAAGAGTTTCACTTGGTTTCTTGGGAATTATTGCTGTCCTCTTGATTTTTGTCGGAATTCCTTTGGGAATTTACTTCTTATCCAAAAAAGACTTAACTGAGAACAACCTTTCTGCTTTACAAAACGATGATAAATATAAAAACTTAACTCCAGAACAAATTACTTATATCCACAAATTTTCCTGGGGAGCTTTTATTGCATCGGGAATTTGGCCTTGGGGTAACAAACTTTATCTTTGGGGAATTTTGGCTTTTATTCCTTTAATTGGTATTTATGTTTGGATTAGATTGGCAATAGAAGGTAGAAAACTTGCTTGGGAACAAGGTGGTTGGACAAATTTTGAACAATTTAAAAATCGCCAAAAAATCATGGCTTGGATAATTCTAGCAATCATAATTTTAGCTTTTTTAGGAAATTTAAGTTAATATATGTTATCAACAAGGGCTAGAAATAGCCCTTTTTTATTTTTTCTGGTATAATATGTTTGTATAAAAAACAACGGAAAAAATTTTCCGCATTTTCTGCTATGACCAACAATTTTCCTCCCTTGCCAACCGAAATTCCTGGCTTTAACCCGACAGAAAACAAAACAAATAATTTGCCACAAACTCCAGAAACAACTAGTGTTGAATCTTTGGCACCCGAAAAACAACCAGAAAATCCAGAACAAAAACCAATTATTCAAGAACAAGAAAACAATTTTTTGGAAGAAGCAATTGGCGGTCTTAAACAACGTTTAAAAACTAGCAAAAAAACCAAACAAATTCCCCAAGTAAAAGATCCCATTACCATTGATATCGAAAAAATAATGGAACAAGAGCTAACTGATGCTTACAAAGAACTTACCCCAGCTCAACAACAAGCTTTTAAAATAAAAGGTGAAGAAACTGCCTGGGAAATTAGAGCCTTACTCAAACAAACTCATGTACAAATCAAAAAAGTATTTCGTTTGCTTTTGGAATGGTTAAAAATGTTGCCTGGAATAAACCGTTTCTTTTTGGAACAAGAAGCCAAAATAAAAACCGACAAAATTATTTCTCTTAAAGAAAAACACAAATAAAATTATGACCATTTTGCAACTTGGTCCTGCTTATTTTCCAGCATACTCACCTGCTTCCCCATCACTATTCCAAAGTGACATGTTTTTAAACTTTATTTTGGTAGTAATTGGCTTAGCTATTATTACGGCTATTTTATTTTTATTAAAAGCAATCTTACGTTCTAATTTAAAAGAAACAGAAGCTTTTCACCGCATAGTTTTACAAATTATTGTACCCCGCGAAAGAAAATCCGAAGGACAAGGCAACCAAAACAACCAAGAAGAAAGATTGGAACAAGTAAAAGAAGAAATTGGCATTACCGAAACCTTTTTTTCGGCAATTGCTGGCTTACACGCTCAAAAAGGCCTGTTGCATTGGTTACGCGGACGCAATGATCATTTTGCTTGTGAAATTGTTTCACATAAAAATTTAATTACTTTTTATGTGGCGGTACCAAAAAAATTACAACCTTTTATCGAACAACAGATTCATGCCCAATACCCTTATGCCCAAATAGAACAGATGACTGATTATAATATTTTTACCGAAAAAAGCACTATTGTCGGCGCTTATTTAAAAGACAAACAAAAACACATTTTTCCCTTTAAAACGTACAAAAAAATGGATTCTGACCCGCTCATGCCCTTGCTTAACGTTTTATCAAAAACTCAAGAAAACAACAGTTCCTTAGCTATTCAATACGTCCTTCGTCCGGCACATCATCGTTGGCGCCGCAAAGGAGCACGAATTGTGCGCGAAGTAAAAAAAGGCGAAAAATTTGAACACATTGCCCATCATAGCATTTTTACTTTAGAACTTTTAAAATCTTTAAAAACTTTAGGGAGCATGTTTAGTGACAACAAAAATAAAAAAGAAGATCATCACTATCAACTAACTTCCATGGAAGAAGAGATGCTTAAAGGTATTGAAGAAAAACTATCCAAAGGTGGACTGGATGTAAATATTCGACTTTTGAGTGCTTCGGATGATGGTGAAATTGCCAAAATGAATTTGGATAATTTGGTAAATTCTTATTCTCAATACAATTTGTATCGTTATGGCAATGAATTTTTTGCGGCCGTACCAAAAAATCAAAGTAAACTGATTCGTGATTTTATTTACCGTTCTTATGTAGACAACAAACGTTTAATATTTAATACCGAGGAAATGGCCAGTTTTTGGCATTTACCATTACACTCTACCGAAGCCCCAAATATTAAATGGCTAATGGGCCGTAATGCTCCTCCCCCACCAAATTTGCCAAGCACTGGCTTGCTCTTGGGCTATGTAGATTATCGCGGACACAAAGTGAATGTACACATGAACCCCGAAGATCGCCGTCGACATCTTTATACTATTGGTAAATCTGGTGGCGGTAAATCGGTATTTATTTCTGGTTTGGCTATCCAAGATATTGTGGCTGGTCATGGTGTGTGTGTAGTAGACCCGCATGGTGATTTGGTGGAATATATTTTACAACACATTCCCAAAGAACGTGCCGATGATGTAATTATTTTTGATCCTTCGGATACTGCACGACCAGTTGGTTTAAACATGCTCGAAGCCAAAAGTGAAGATCAAAAAGATTTTGCCGTACAAGAAATGATTTCTATTTTTTATAAATTATTTCCTCCAGAAATGATTGGGCCAATGTTTGAACACCAAATGCGCAATGTAATGCTTACTTTAATGGCTGACATTCAAAACCCAGGCACAATTATTGATATTCCTCGCATGTTTACCGATGATGATTATGTGAAAATTTATTTAAAAAAATTAAAAGATCCAGTAGTGCGCGCTTTTTGGGAAAAAGAAATGGCCAAAACTTCTGATTTTCACAAATCAGAAATGTTGGGTTACTTAATTTCCAAAGTTGGACGTTTTGTGGAAAATGATATGATGCGTAATATTATGGGCCAACAACAGTCTGGTTTTAATTTCCGCGATATAATGGACAACCAAAAAATATTACTCGTTAATTTGGCCAAAGGTAAGACTGGTGAAGTAAATGCCAAACTTTTGGGTTTAATTGTGGTAGCCAAATTACAAATGGCTGCCATGGGTCGCGCTGATTTACCCGAAGACCAACGTAAAGATTTTTTCCTCTATATCGACGAGTTCCAAAACTTTGTGACTGATTCTATTGCTACAATTTTGTCCGAAGCGCGTAAATACCGTTTAGATCTTATTATTGCTCACCAATATATGGCTCAACTTATGGACGACAAAGGCAAATCCCCTATTCGCGACGCTGTGCTTGGTAATGCTGGTACCATTCTTTCGGCCCGTATTGGCCCCGATGATGCCGAGGTCTTGGCCAAAGAATTTGCTCCCACTTTTGGCTCATACGATTTGTTAAATGCGCCAGAATTTTCTTGGTATACCAAACTTTTAATCAACAATACTGCTTCCAAACCATTTTTAATGAAATCTTTTCCACCCAAAGTTGGCAACAAAGAATTGGCAGCCGCAATCAAAGAATTATCAAGACTTAAATATGGTCGTGATAAAACAATTGTCGAAGCCGAAATTATGGAACGCACGAAACTTGGAGTAAGTGTAAGTGAAGGCAACAAAGCCGAGATGATAGAGGCGTCGTTGTAATCTGTCACCCTGAACTAGTTTCAGGGTCTTTTCCAAAACACATTTTACTTAAAATTAATCTATATGAAAGATGCTGAAATAAAACTTGTCCTGAAGATCCTGAAATAAATTCAGGATGACACTTTCAGGATTCAGCATGACAATAACAAAAAAATATGCTCAAAAAAAATCTACTTCGAACATTAATTATCATTTGTTTGTTTTTTTTAATAACCATTCCAGTTTTTGCCAGCAAATATGGTTTGGATGAAGCCGCGGCCGAAACCACACTTTCCAAAACACCACTTATTACTACCATTGGTAATGGTATTGCCACTGTTTTATCATTTTTAGGTATAGTATTTTTTGGCTTACTAATTTATGCTGGTTTTAATTGGATGACTGCCCGCGGTAATACCGAAAAATCTTCTTCGGCCTTAAACACTATAATTGATGCCTTAATTGGTATTATTATAATTCTTTCGGCTTATGTAGCCACTAATTTTGTCTTTGACAGTCTTAAACCAGCTAATATCAGTATTCCAACCACAAGTTCTTGTACCGACAAAGGTCCAGGCTGGGCCTGTAGAAGTATCTTTAGTTGTGGTTTAGAGACAGCTACCACTGATGTTAATGAAGCTAGAAAAGTTTGCGAAACCAATAGTGATAAATGTGCTTTAAATCTTTGTGCTGGTGGCTTGGATAATGTGTGCTGTAATAGCGGTGCAGTTGTTCCAGTGCCAGATACTGAAACAAAATGTTATACAGATTGTGGTGCCAATTTTAATTCTTGTCTTGCTATCACTACCACCACTGATGGCCATATAACAGAACCAATGGATAAAGGATGTATGGGCGCAACTTTTACAGATGGTGATTGTCCAACTCCTTGTGGCGGATCTCAAAATTTAAAAGGGATTGGTGAACCATGTGAAGAAGAAACAGACTGTTATGATGAATTAAGTTGCCAAGCAAAATCACTTAACGGACCTAAGACATGTTTACAAATCTGCACTACGCCAACTGATTGTGTAAATGTAAGTTTAGGAACTTGTTCACTTAAAACTGAAAATGGTAATTTTTACTGTACAGAATAAATAATAAAAACCAAAACAAAAAATATGAATTCAATAAATGATCTTTTAAACCAAAAAGCCGATGACCTATTCATGAACACAGATGACATTGTAACAGATAACATGAACACAGTTAATGATGATAACACTACCGATGTTAAAGAAGAACCTAAAACCGAAGAACCAGTAGATTGGCAGGCTTTAAAAACTACTATTTACCAAATAAAAGACCAGTTAGATAGTGTCTTGCGTTTGATAAACAAAAATTTGCCAACCAGTAATAAAAATACTGGTGACAAAATTGTTTTGGACAGTGGTGAAGCAATTATTGAAGGTGTATTTAATGGCGAAAAAATGGTTGGCCCTGATGGCAAAGAATACAGCATTCCACCAAACTATGCTAGTAAATCAAAACTAGTAGAGGGCGATATTATGAAATTAACAATTACTAAAAATGGTTCTTTTATCTTTAAACAAATTGGTCCCATTGCTCGTAAACAAATAGTTGGCGAATTAGTGGCCAATGCCGACGAAACGTGGGCCGTATTGGCTAATGGTAAAACCTACAAAGTCCTTACTGCTTCAATTACTTTTTACAAAGGTCAATCTGGCAATGAAGTAGCCATACTCTTGCCCGAAGAGGGCGAAAGTGACTGGGCAGCAGTGGATAATGTAATTAAGAAATAAAAAACCCCGGGTTTATCCCGGGGTTTTAATTCTGTAATTAACTTAAGTGTTTGGAAACCAATTTGGTCATTTCAAACATGTTTACTTCTTTTTTGCCACCAAATACTGGTAATAATTTTTCATCGGCAAAAATGTTTCTCTTGTTGGCTGGGTTTTGTAAATTAAGTTTTTTGATGTATTCCCAAAGTTTCTTTACTACTTGTGAACGTGGCATTGGGCCTTTGCCCACAACGGCTTCTAACTCTGCTGTAAGCTTGTACGGCTTCATTAAAGCCGGATTGGCTTTTCTAACCATAAGATTTAGGTTAAGGTTAATAAAACGTTATTTAAAGCTTTTCCTAACGTGGTTAAGATAAGCTAAATGATAACAACAATAGTATAGCACAGTTCCTCCCCAAGGGCAACAGGATAACTGTGGGGTGTGCATATCCTTAATTAACTGATACTTATCATTGTTTACTTCACTAGATATATAAGATATAATATTCTTGTTTTTCAATACCCATGAACTCAAATAGCTAGACAAATGTTTGAGTCATGTTATCTGTTTTAATGTCTTCATGAATATTATGGCTCTCTATCATTTATACCGTCCGCAAAAATTTTCCGATGTTGTAGCTCAGGAACATATTATCAAAACCATTACCAATCAAATTGCTACCGAAAAAGTTGCTCATGCCTATTTGTTTTCTGGTTCGCGTGGCACTGGCAAAACTACCACTGCCCGGCTCTTGGCCAAAGCCCTAAATTGCCAAAATCGTAAGGGCAAAGACTTTGAACCGTGTAACACCTGTTCTTCTTGCGAAGAAATTAGCTCTGCCCGTTCTATTGATGTAATAGAAATTGACGCCGCCAGCCACACTGGAGTAGATAATGTACGAGAAAACATTATCGACAGTGCCCAATTTCGCCCCAGCAATAGCAAATATAAAATCTTTATTATCGACGAAGCCCACATGCTTTCTACTGCGGCTTTTAATGCCCTGTTAAAAACCTTAGAAGAACCCCCAGAATATGTAATCTTTATTTTGGCTACCACCGAAATGCACAAACTTCCAGAAACCATTATTTCTCGCTGTCAACGTTTTGATTTTCATAAACTAGATTTTGCTCAAAGTAAAAAATTCTTGGAAAAAATAGCCAAAGAAGAAGGAATAAAAATAGATAGAGAAGTAATAGAAAGAATAATTATTAAAAGTGAAGGCGCCGCCCGTGATGCAATTTCCTTATTGGATCAACTTATTTCTACTGGTGAAAAAAATATTGATAGCAAAATTGCTTCTTTGGTATTGCCCATAACCAGCACGGAAAAAAGTTTGGAAATGTTGGAATATTTAGTAAATAAAGACGTAAAAAACAGCATTACTTTATTAAATAATTTGGTAGAGAGCGGAATAAATTTATTGCAATACAGCCACGAAATTATTGAACTCTTACACCTTTGTTTAATTTACAAAGCCAACAAACAAATCACGGCCAGTAATTTAAACTTAGACGAAAAAACAATCAAAGAAATTCGCAAAATTGCCGAGCAAATCAATGACTTGGAAATTATTAATTTGCTAGATATTTTGATTTCTCGTCGCCAACAAATAAAAAATGCTCCTCTTCCCCAATTGCCTTTGGAAATGGGTATTTTTGCTTGGTGCCAGAACAACATGACACATGAAACAAATAGCATGAACCCAGGAACAGATAACAAAAAACAAATAACAGATAACATAAAAAAAGACACTTTTGATACTGAGCCCATAAAAAAAACTATTAGCGAACGGGTGACTGAAAAAGTAAAAGAATTGGTTAATAAAACTGTTTTGAGCAAAGAAGACGCTTTGGAACATTGGCCAAAATTTTTACAAGCCGTAGAAAAACAATTTCCTTCTTTATCTTTTATTTTAAAAATGGCTGAATTTAAAGAAACAAAAAACAACAACTTTATTATTGCTGTTGGCTATTCTTTTCACCGCGAAAAAATTATGGAAAAAAACTGCCAACATAATTTGGAAGAAATTTTGGAAAATATTTACCAAACAAAAATACATTTAGAACCAATTGTGGTGGAAAATAATAATCTAAACGCCACTGCCGACAATGAATTAATAGATTTGGCATCTTCTATAGGTGGCGAGATTGTAAACTAGTAAACATGCGTTTTACTCTTATTTGTTTATTCTTATTTTTAATACCAAATATAGTTTTTGGTGTTAATTTAAACGTACCTTTTACTTCCCAAGCTCCCGAAGGCAATTGGCGACAACCTTGGCAAGACACTTGTGAAGAAGCTAGTATTGTTATGGTAGATAATTTTTATCAAAAGAACATCAATAAAAAAATAGAAGTTAACCAAGCCAAAAAAGAAATTCTACAAATTCTTAAAATTAAAGAAATTAAATGGGGAAAAAGCTTGGATGAAAATGCTGAACAAGTTGTAAAATTAATAAATAATTACTTACCTTGGGAAGCCAAGTTAATAGAAAATCCTAGTTTAGATCAAATAAAAAACGAAATAGACAATAATCAGCCAGTAATTATTCCTGTTTACGGCAAAACTTTAAAAAACAAAAATTTCAAAAATGGCGGACCAATTTATCACATGTTAGTAATTTCCGGGTTTGACAACGAAACCCAAGAATTTATAACCGAAGAGCCTGGCACCCGTAATGGCCTTGACTTTCGCTATTCTTTTGCTACAATAATGTCTGCTTTACATGACTATTTGCCCTATGGCAAAACAGCTTTTGGACCCAAAATAGCAATTTTTACCAGTAAAGAAATTAATGGATCTGGTAAATTGGATGCCGACAATGATGGCTTAACCAAAGAGCAAGAATTTAACTACGGCAGTATTACTTGGTTAAATGATAGCGATGGAGATGGTTATGCCGATGGTTTTGAAGTATTAAACGGCTACTCACCAACCAAAAAACTGGAAAAATTATAAAACACTCCGAGATCCCCTGCCTGCCCTGTCTGCCGACAGGCAGGCGGCAGGCAGGTCTAATGGTAGGACAACATACTCCGAGATCGTCTAATGGTAGGACTCGAGACTCTGAATCTCGATATCTTGGTTCGAATCCAAGTCTCGGAACAAAATAGTAAATAATTTATGACTAATGAATATTTAATGTCTGGCTTAACAACAGAAGAAGCTAAAAGTAGTGATGAAGAAAGCACTGAAAAAATTATTGATCAATTCACACAAATTCTAAGTAGTGCTAGTAATGGTTTTGATATAATTAGCAATTTATTTAAAAACTTGCCCGAGGAACAAAAACACTTACAAGATCCCAGAATCGAAACATTAGTTAAAAAAGCTATTATTATTTATCTTTCCGAATTTACACCAAAATCAGGACGATATTATATGATGTATAATAATATTCGTCATTTTTACAAAGAATTATTTCATTATTCTTCTGCAATAATTGACCACGAGGTAATCGAGGCAGCCAAGACTGGAATGAACAACTCCATTCAAAAATTAGTTGACACTAATGATGCTATAAATTTTACCAGCCTTGTTTTTTGGATTTCACAATATCAAGAGGAATTTAATGTTGAACCACGCGAATTGGCCACAGAGGAACAACAAAAAATAGTTCCACTATTAAAAGAAGTGGCAGAATCTGGTAATTATGCAATCATTGAAAAATTTTTTGATTTATTCCAAATTTATGACGCTGATATTGATGATGAAGTGATACCAAGCCCCAAACCAGAAAAAGAAAATGCTAAAGAAAAATTAGAAGAGACTTTATTTAAAAATCGCGAAAAAATGTGCCGTGCGGCCGCCCAGCTTGATTCTCTAGCTAGTGAACAAACGCCTGAAGAATTTGCGAATAGTTTAAAAATAATGGAAGTTTCTACATTATACAGTGCACCAGAAGAAACCAAAAAAACAATACTTGAATTTGGAAAAAAATATCTACAAACAAGAGAAAGAGCCAAGAAATTATATGATGGATTATTAGAAAAATTTGGTCTTACAATTGCCGATAGCGAAGATTTAGGCAAAATATATTTTCGTGAAATAACGATAATTAATTCTCAAGGAAAAATAAAAATGTACCAACAAGAAACGATGCTAGTAATGGAATTCTCCGATGAAGATGATTATAATTGTTTTATTGATTGTAAATTTAGAACAAAATCTATTGCCGTACCAAGCAATGGTAGACAATGTGATGCAAGATCATTTACCTATGATGATAAAGACACAGAAGTTTCGGTTGTACTTATTAATCCAAAACTGCCAGAAAATAAAAAAGTAATTTTTGAACATGAAAGGCACCATGCTTTAGATGAAATGTTTGATGTACAAAAATTAGAAAGAAAAAATGAATCCAGTAAAAAAAGACATTTGTTAGATCAACAACAATTTGAAGAGTATGGGGCCCAAGCCACATTAATAAGAGCCACCAATGAACTTAACCAATCAAACGTAGCACGTGAGATGGATTTAGTCGGAATTAAGAAGGAAATAATGGCATATTTAGTAGATGGTAGAGCCCCAGATATAATTCCAGCTATTTTATCAAGTCCAACTTATAAGCATCTCTTTAAGTATTTAAAATCCCATCAGGAAGAATATGGAGACTTTATGAAGCATTTAGAAAAAATTTGTAAATTGCTTTCGGAATTAATATTCGATGATGAAGACGAACCAAATGCTGAAAAAATACTAGCTTACTATATAAAAGATGTACCTTTTTATAGATTACTCCCATATTTAGAAAGATTAAAAAAATATAGAAAAAAACTTAATGCGGATAAATTTTATTTTGAAAATTAGATAAATAAATATGGAAGAAATTATCGACGGCAAAGCAATTGCCCAGAAAATTGAAACGCGCTTAAAAAAGCAAATAAAAAAGCTTAAACTCCACCCCAAATTGGTAGTAGTTTTTGTTGGAGGTGACTCCCCTTCGGCCACTTATATAAAAAGAAAGTGTGAAGCTGCCGAACGCGTGGGTATAAAATTTATTTTAAAAAAATTCCCTGCTAATATTTCCAAAACTAATTTAATAAACAAAATAAAACAAATTCAAAAAACCGAAAAACCCAATGGCTTAATTGTGCAACTTCCCTTACCCGAACCACTCTATACTCCCGAAGTTTTAAATGCCGTTGACCCAAAAATTGATGTGGATTGTTTAACTGATTTTAATCAAGGAAAACTTTTAATGAACAAAGCTTTTGTGGAACCGCCTACACCAGGTGCAGTAATGGCAATTTTAAAAGAATTAAAAATTAGTCCCAAAGGCAAAACTATTACGGTGCTTGGCACTGGGCAATTGGTTGGCAAACCTTTGGTTACAATGCTAAATAACGCCGGTGCTACGGTAATTGCTTGCAACAAAGAAACCAAAAATATTAAACAAAAATGTTTGGCAGCCGAAATTATTGTTACTGCTGTTGGTAAAAAAAACTTATTAAAAGCAGAAATGATCAAAAAAGGCACAGTAATAATTGATACTGGTATTGTTTTTGTAAAACATCAGATGTTTGGTGATGTGGATTTTGTAAATGTAAAAAAGAAAGCTAGTTGGATTACTCCCGTACCAGGTGGTGTTGGCCCAATTACTGTGGCACTACTATTAGCAAACACTGTTAAGTGTGCCAAACTTCAAAATTCCGAACCACAGTGAGGAATCCCTTTTCAATTTATTAAAAACTGCTTTTAATTAAAGCGAAGTTAAATCCACAAAAAAGGGATCTCTCGCTTTGACTCGAGATTAACATGCACACAATTGTCATAATTCCTACTTACAACGAAGCAGAAAATATTGCTAAATTAGTTAAACAAATTTTTGCTCTAAACATTCCGGAATTAGAAATTTTAGTGGTGGATGATAATTCTCCCGATAATACAGCAGACATAATTAAAAACCTACAACCTACAACTTACAACTTAAAACTTATTCTACGGACTGGCAAACTTGGTCTTGGTTCGGCCTACATTACTGGATTTAAAAAAGCCCTAGAACTTGGGGCTGATTTTATTTTTGAAATGGATGCTGATTTTTCTCATGATCCCAACGATATACCGCGAATGCTGGAAGCAATTCAAAACTCAGATTTAGTAATTGGCTCACGCCGCATTGCTGGTGGGAAAATTGTTGGCTGGAATTGGTGGCGCCAGTTTATGAGTAGCGGTGCCATGTGGCTGTCGCGATTATTACTTGGTCTTAAACCCTTAGACGTCACAGCCGGTTTTCGCTGTTTTCGCCGACAAGTATTGGAAAAAATTAATTTAACAAAAATAACCAGTAATGGTTATGCTTTTCAAGAAGAGTTATTATATAGAACACAATTGGCTGGTTTTAAAATTACAGAAATTCCAGTAACTTTTGTAGATCGCCAGCTAGGAAAATCAAAATTAAATAAAAAAGATATTTGGGAATTTTTTGTAACTCTTGTTAAATTAAAATTTTTCTAACACCTTTTTTAATTCATCCAACGTCTCAATCTTCACCAACTCTTTTCTAATTTCCTTTACCCCAGAAATACTTTTAAAATAACAAAGTAAATGTTTGCGAAAAGTTTTCAAACCATTTTCTTCACCATATCGTGCTAAATGCAATTCAGCATGTCGCAAAACTACTTTATTTATGTCATTGCGAGCCCCACTCGAGTGGGGCGTGGCAATCCCCCACTTAGCTAGGATTGCTTCGTCGCTATCGCTCCTCGCAATGACAGACGAAAAAATCCACGGATTACCCAACGCACCTCGCCCTATCATCACTCCATCAGCACCAGTAACTTCCAAACACTTTTCAATATCTTCGGCTGAATTAATGTCGCCGTTCGCAATCACCGGAATTTTTAGCAACTTCTTAACCTTACCAATCATCTCCCAATTGGCCTGTCCCGTATAGCCTTGCTTTTTGGTGCGTCCATGTATGGAAAGTGCATCTACACCAGCTTCTTCCAAAAGCTTCGCAAACGTCAAAATTTCGTCTTCTACAGCCCATCCAAGCCTAGTCTTTACGCTTATTGGCACCCCCAAATTTGCTTGTTTTAGGGCCTTTACTATTGCAGTGGCCCGTTCTGGGTCTTTCATAAGTGAAGCCCCGGCTTGACCCTTACCAGCGATTTTGGGCACTGGGCATCCCATATTAATATCAATTCCATCAGGTATTCGTAATACCCCCCTTTGTAAAGGGGGGCCAGGGGGGATTTCTTGGCCAACCAAAATCTTTGCCGCTTCCACAATCACTTCCGGCTTTCCACCAAACAACTGAATTACAATCGGCCGTTCAATTTCCTCAAACTCACACATTTTTAAGGTTTTTTTATTTCCCCGCACAATTGCCTCGGCACTTACCATTTCTCGAAAAATTACAAACGGCTGGCTGTCCCCCTCTTTCCAAGAGGGGGTAGGCCTGCCCGACATGCCGTCAAGGCAGGCGGGGGGAGTTGCCGAAACTTCCCTACAAACACAACAAAATGGCCCATCGGTCATGTCGGCCATGGGTGCGAGCGCAATAATTGATTCTTGCCCTGTACCCTTGTGGTTCAGGATTTTGTCTAACCAGGTCATAATTTATTTGTCATTCCGTTTCACTTGTCATCCTGAATTTACCTGCCTATCGGCAGACAGGTTTCAGGATCTTTTATTATTATAAGAGAGATGCTGAAACTAGTTCAGCATGACAATTTGATCCAACGGACTTTTAATACTCTGTAAATTAGAATTTGCCACATGTGTATAAATTTGGGTTGTCTGTAACTTGGCATGCCCCAACAGTTCTTGAATATACCTTATATCTGTACCATTTTCAAGTAGATGTGTAGCAAACGAATGACGCAAGGTATGTGGTGAAACATTTTTCTTTATTCCTGCTCGCTCTGCTGCCTTTGCTACAATTTTTTGAATCGTAGCTTCTGTCAGTCGGCTACCCCCACTTCCCCGGCCATTAGTAAAAAGAAAATTATCTGCTTTTTTTAATTTTGCCTGAATTTGTAAAATATTTTTTAATTTTCCTGGCAACATTACCATTCTGTCCTTTTTACCCTTACCTTGAAATACTCTCAACATCATTCTATCTAGATCAATATCCCTCATTTTAATATGTGTTAATTCACTCACCCGCAAACCTGTACCATAGAGCAAACTAATAATACAATTATGTTTTGGATTCACAGTCAAACTTATCATCCGGTTTATTTCTTCTTTTGAAAGCACTACTGGTAAATATTTATTCTTCTTTGGTTGGTGGATATTTAAGAAAAAACTCCGTTTCCAAATTTCACCATAATAAAAATGAATGGCATTGTAAGCTACTGAAACTGTACTAGCCGAACTTTTTTGTGTTAAATAATCTAAATAATTTTTTATATCCTCGGTCGTAACTTCACGCGGATCTTTTTGGCAAAAATTCAACAATTCTGCGTTATAATGAACGTATAATTCAATTGTTCTCCCACTATAATTTCTAATTCGTAATTCCCGTGTTAAATTGGCAAAAGTATTGTCCTCCGACATATTTGGTGCTAAAATATCTATAACTTATACCCCACTGGGCTATAAGCCCAAATTAATCAAAATTATAGCAAATTTTAGCCCTTTATACCACAAGTTGGCATAAAGGTAGTTGTGACGGAATCACTCGCGCGAGCTCGTGTATTTCCGTCACAATGGGGCGCGCTTCCAGCGTTGTTGCGCTCCATCACTCGCTCCGCTCGTGACTCCCCGCCATCCCATAAGCCTGTGGGCTTCTGGTCTGACGGGACGTCGCATAAGCGCGCCCCATTATGTGAAATGCATATTTTCCTTTTGGGCTATCGCCCAGCTCTAAAAAATAATCCGATTTTGTTTTTTTATTAATTTATAGAGGGGAATAAGGTGTTTTCTCCGCTCCGCTGCGAAAATAATTTATTAAAATAATTTTTAACCAAAAACATTATGAAAATAGGAATAATTATTACTCAAACAAACCCCGAAACCGTATGGAATACTTTTCGTTTGGCGAATTTCGCCCTTGCGCAAGGCGATGAGGTTAAAATTTTTCTTGTTGGCGAAGGGGTGGAATATGAGTCTGGCAGTTCGGAGAAATTCAATATTCAAGAGCAGGCGACAGAATTTTTAAAATCGGACAAAGCTAACATTATGGCATGTGGAACATGTTTAAAATTGCGCAAGCAAGAAGAGACAAACACATGTCCAATGAGTACGATGAAAGATTTATATGCCTTAGTCAATGAATGTGATAAAATTTTAACTTTTTAATCAAAAAATTATGAAAAAGATAATTTTTCTTACAATTTCTATTTTCGCTCTCAGTCTTATTTCGCCAACATCCTCTTCCGCTCAAGGAATGATGGGACTTTCAAATCTATCCACTGATAGTGCTGCCATACAAAGCCAGCAACAAGAAGAACAAGAAGGCAAAGAATTTTTGGATGATTTGAATAATAAAAAAGTTGCTTGTTCACAGCTTAATGATTCTGACTTTGAAAAAATCGGTGAATATTTTATGGGGCAATCCATTGGTGATACAGCTCGACATATTGCCATGAACGAGATGATGAAAAGAATGATGGGAGAGAAAGGCGAAGAACAAGCGCACGTGGCAATGGGCAAGCGGTTAAGCGACTGCGATGCTTCCGCCGCATTTCCAGCACAAAATGATGGTTTTTGGCCAATGCTAAATATGATGGGAGGGTGGTCGTCTCCCTCAAAAGTTAATCAAACTAACAACAATCCTATGATGTGGAATTTTGGTAACAATCCAATGGGGTGGGGCTTTGGATTCTTTGGCTGGATTTTTATGATCCTAGTGTGGGCTGTGATTATCGCGGGCATTTTTGCCCTTATCAAATGGTTTGTAGGACAATCTCGCAACTCTCATGGTCATGAGAAATCTCCGCTTGAAATTCTAAAAGAACGCTATGCCAAGGGAGAGATAGACAAAAAAGAATTTGAGGAAAGAAAAAAAGATTTGAGTTAATTCTTGTTTTTCCATAAGGAGTTTTTGATTTTGGGCATTCACCCCTGACCCCTCTGCCCAAAATCAAAAACGAAAAAAACAAAATCGGATTATTTTTTAGAGCAATCCCGATTGCTATCGTGATTAAAGGAAAACATGCACATCACATAACAACGAGTATCCGGTTGCGGTTTTCTCCGAAAGCCTCCACCCAAATTTTTCTTACGCTCCGCTTCAGAAAAACTTCGGATACTCGTAACGTTGTGACGGAATCACTCGCGCGAGCTCGTGTATTTCCGTCACAATGGGGCGCGCTTCCAGCGTTGTTGCGCTCCATCACTCGCTCCGCTCGTGACACATCCCGCCATCCCATAAGCCTGTGGGCTTCTGGTCTGACGGGACGTCGCATAAGCGCGCCCCATTAAGTGAAATATTGCTCGGGCTACGTTAGGGCATTTGAAAACGAAACATTTTTTTATTAAATCTATGGAAACACGTATTAGCATATTTGGAGACAGTATAACTTGGGGTGCCTGGGATCCTGAAAACGGGGGTTGGGTGGCACAACTACGACGTTATTTTGAAACTAACGAAAATTATGAAGTTGATGTCTATAATCTTGGGGTATCCGGAGACACTACCAATGACTTGTTGATTAGATTTAACACGGAATGCCTCGCCAGAAATCGACATCCTCAAATAATAATTTTCGCTATCGGCATCAACGATTCGCAATATATCAACGCAACCGATAATCCACGTACTCCGATTGAAAAGTTTCAAAATAACTTAGTGGAATT
>Ga0076113_114_pt1 | contig 50378 bp, 59 predicted proteins | sample RifGroC2_FD_67670 | JGI IMG/M metagenome (GOLD analysis project Ga0076113, IMG submission 67670) | Parcubacteria (Magasanikbacteria) bacterium GW2011_GWC2_37_14
TACACCGCCTGGGGAGTACGGCCGCAAGGTTAAAACTCAAAGGAATAGACGGGGACCCGCACAAGCGGAGGATCATGCGGTTTAATTCGATGGTACGCGGCGAACCTTACCTGGGCTCAACTACTAACTGCAAGCCTCTGGAAACAGAGGATTCCTTAGAGGGTGTTAGATAGGTGCTGCATGGTTGCCGTCAGCTCGTGCCGTGAGGTGTACAGTTAAGTCTGGTAACGAGCGCAACCCCTATGCTGTGTTAAATGCACACAGCAGACTGCCTGTTTAAACAGGAGGAAGGCGGGGATGACGTCAAATCAGCATGGCTCTTACGTCCAGGGCCACACGCATGATACAATGGCCGGTACAGAGGGTTGCGAAGCCGTAAGGTGGAGCTAATCCCAGAAAGCCGGTCTCAGTTCGGATTGAGGGCTGCAACTCGTCCTCATGAAGCTGGATTCGCTAGTAATTGCGCATCAGAACGGCGCAGTGAATACGTTCTCGGGTCTTGTACTCACCGCCCGTCACACCACGAAAGTTGGCAATGTCCAAAAGCTCCTTACGGGGACTAAGGCAGGGTCAATGATCAGGGTGAAGTCGTAACAAGGCATCCCTAGCGGAAGCTGGGGATGGATCACCTCCTTTCTGGAGTAACTCAGTCGGAAGACTGTGATACCAAATAGTGATCACGAATTTTGATTCGGGATCAAATTGTCAGTGAGTAGGCGTTTGACTGGTCTTTGTCACATTTTTGTTGTTAAATCCCACAGATATTAAAACACAGATTACACAGAAAACTCTCTAAAATTAGGGAGTTTTTTATTTAAAATTTCGCTTATTTTAGCCAAAAAATATCAAAAACCATTGACAAAAGGCTAAAAATGTGTTATAATATATATGTTAAATATTTAATTATAAGTCTATGTCATTTGAAGAACATGTACAAAAAGAAGAAGGGCTTCAGAGAATGCGAGAAGAAGGAGAAGTGCCTTTAACAAATCTTACAAGAAGAGAATATCTTGAAAAATTAAAAACTATGGGCGCTCTTAAACCAGAAGCTCAAGAGGAATTAGATAATCTAATTAGAATTGAACAGATTGAAGATGGACAAAAAAGGACACAAGAATAAGGCAACTAAATTATCAATATTTTTTTTAAAAACTCCTTAAAAGGGAGTTTTTAAATTTCAAATATTAAATTTTGATATTTGAATTTTGAATTTTATTGGAAATTAGAAATTGGTAATTTGATATTAAAAACACCCTCTTGACCATAAACTTTCTTCCCGCTATAATTGAACTATAAAAAGTTATTTTTGTTTTATATTTTAAATATGTCTTCACTCGAACGTTTAATAGATTTGGCCAAACGAACAGGGGATCGGCTAATTGTCCATAATCCTTACGAAAATCAAGATGTGGTAATTATGGGCGTGGACGAATACGAAAGATTAGCTTTAAAAAAACAAGACGTGCGTGAATTATCTAGTGGTCAATTATTAGATCAAATCAATCGCGATATTGCTATTTGGCGCGCCAATAAACAATTGGACGAAGAATTTGAAAAACAAGAAATGCTTGATAATGAATTGGCCGAACAAGGACCATTTGATCCTTTTGCGGAATTAGATTCGCATGTACCAGAGTGGCATACTGCGGGTGCGGTTTTGGGTAATCGCTACAATGATTTTAATTTTTGTGAAGACTGTGAAGAAGAACCAGAAGAAAATGAAATAAACGTAGCTGTGGATGATATTCCAAATTTTGGAGTAGAAGAAAAAGAAGTAGAGACGCAAGATTTTGCGTCTGCGTTAGAAACAGAAAAAAAAGAAGAAGACAAAACCAAAATTCCTTTTATGGTTCATGAAGATAATGTTTGGAAAGAAGAACCTTTGGATGATACTGATGAACCTGTTTTTTATGAAGAGCCTGTGTAATTTGTCCCCAGCTTATCCCTCTTGACGAGTTTAAAAAAGTGTTATATAATCACGTCACCTATTTCCACCTACGCTAAAGCTTTGGTGGACAGGTTGACGTTATTTTATTTAAAAATTATCCTAAAAAAAGCCGCTGGACACAAATCCTCCCCGACCACTCGGAGGTGGTGCGGCTCAAATAATTTGTATGGCAGAGTTTGCACGTACAAAACCACATGTAAATGTGGGTACAATTGGTCACGTAGACCACGGTAAAACAACTTTAACAGCTGCAATTCTTGCAGTTGCTGGCGCACATGGTTTAATTGCACAAACCAAGAGTGTTGATCAAATCGACGCTGCCCCAGAAGAAAAAGCTCGTGGTATTACCATTAATACTGCTCATGTTGAATACGAAACTGCTGGTCGTCATTACGCCCACGTAGATTGTCCAGGCCATGCTGATTATGTTAAAAACATGATTACTGGTGCTGCTCAAATGGATGGTGCTATTTTGGTAGTTTCTGCTGCCGATGGCCCAATGCCTCAGACTCGTGAACATATCTTGCTTGCTCGCCAAGTAGGTGTGCCTTTTATTGTTGTTTTCTTAAATAAAGTTGACCAAGTAACAGATCCAGAACTTATTGACTTAGTAGAAGCCGAAGTTCGTGATTTGTTAAAGAAATACGAATTCCCTGGAGATACTACTCCAATTGTTCGTGGTTCTGCCCTAAAGGCCTTACAAAATCCAAATGACGAAGCTGCTTCCAAACCAATCATGGATTTATTAAAAACCTTGGATGAATATATTCCAGAACCAGTTCGTGATTTGGACAAGGCCATGTTAATGCCTATTGAAGATGTTTTTTCTATTGAAGGTCGTGGTACAGTAGTTACTGGTAGAATTGATAGAGGTGTTGTAAAAATTGGTGATACCATTGAAATTGTTGGTATCAAAGATACTCAAACAACCACTGTTACTGGTGTAGAAATGTTTAACAAGAGCTTACAACAAGGTCAAGCAGGAGATAATGCTGGTATTTTGCTTCGTGGTACAAAGAAAGAAGATGTAGAACGTGGTATGGTCTTGGCCAAACCAGGTTCAATTACTCCACATACAGAATTTGAAGCTCAAGTTTATGCTTTAACCAAAGAAGAAGGTGGCCGTCATAAACCATTTTTCAATGGTTATAAACCACAATTTTACATTCGTACTACCGATGTAACCGGTGATGTTACTTTACCAGAAGGAACCGAAATGGTAATGCCTGGTGACACAGTAAATTTAAAAATCAAATTAATTACCCCAGTAGCCTTGGAAGAAAAAATGCGTTTTGCTATCCGCGAGGGTGGTAGAACTGTTGGCGCTGGTTCGGTAACCAAAATTATTAACTAATAAAATTGGAGGGCCCCTTCGGGGGCCCTCCTGTTCTTTCGCTCATTATTAAATATGTCTACTGATAAAAAAACCGACGATAAAATCAACGCTGCTGCAAAAAAAGAAGAAGCTAGTCAAAAAATTCGTGTAAAAATTCGCGCTTTTGATAGTAAGATTATTGATAAAGCTGTAAAAACTATTATTGAAACTGCAGAACGTAATAATGCTAAAGTTGTTGGTCCAGTACCATTGCCAACCGAAATTGCCAAATTTAGTGTAAATCGTTCAACTTTTGTACACAAAACTGCTTCGGAACAATTTGAAATGCGCACCCACAAAAGACTTTTGGATATTATAAACATTAATCCAAGAGCGATTGATGCCCTAATGAATTTAAACTTACCAAGTGGCGTAGATATAGAAATAAAAATGTTTTAATTTCGGTTTTTTTAAGTAGATTTTGGTGGGGAAAAGTTACCCACTGCTGGCACTTGACAAACAAAAGAAAATGTACTAAAATAGTGCCACTTTACAGTTAAAGTTGTACTTCAAGTGAGATAAGATCTCTAGAGTGAGAAAACATCTGGGCGAGAAGTATAATTTTTAAGAGGTGATTCATTAAAAATAATTTTTGCCATTCTTAATCTTTCGAATAAGAAAAGGCTAGAAGGAATTAACAATTTTTTATACTTTAATTATCTTAGTCTATTTTTGTGTAAAAAGTCAGTAATTCCTTCTAGTTTTTATTTAGCTATGAAATTTATCCTTGGTATCAAACAACACATGAGTCAGGTTTTTAGAGAAGATGGAATTGTGGTACCCGTAACCATTATTACTGCTGGCCCTTGTGTCGTTACACAAATAAAACATAAAGAAAAAGATAATGCCGAATCCGTGCAGATTGGTTTTGGTAAGCAAAAACTTTTTCGCTTAAATAAAGCTGCCCAAGGTCATTTAAAAAATCTTGCTTGGGATGACAAATTTTCTGTAAGAGTAATGAGAGATTTTAAAAATGATAATGAATTACAAAAAGGTGATGTTTTTACAGTTGAAATATTTAAAGTAGGCGAAAAAGTGCAGGTAATTGGTACTTCCAAGGGTCGTGGTTTTCAGGGTGTAGTCAAACGTCATGGTTTCCACGGCGGTCCTGCTTCACACGGTCATAAAGATAATTTACGTATGCCAGGAAGTATTGGTTCCACTGGTCCTCAAAGAGTATTAAAAGGTTTGCGCATGGCTGGACATATGGGTGATGCACAAATCACTGTTAAGAACTTAGAAATTGTCGCTATTAAACCAGAAACCAATGAATTGGTAATCAAAGGCGCTGTTCCTGGAGCCAAAAATGGTTTATTGTTAATTTCTACTTTAGACGGAAAAATTGAAATTGAAAAAACACCTGTCTCTGCACCAGAACCAGTGGTAGAAGCCGAAGCCGAAGTTGTAACCAATAATTAATTTATTAGAATATGTCTCTTAATGTAAAGGTTTACAATCAAGAAGGTAAGGAAGTAAAAGACCTAAGTATTTCTGAGGCAGTTTTTGCTATAAAACCAAAAAAATCTGTTTTGCACCAAGTGTTCAATGCCATGCTTGCCAACACTCGTGAACCTTGGGCCGATACCAAGAACAAGGGTGAAGTAAGTGGTGGTGGTAAGAAACCTTGGAAACAAAAAGGTACTGGACGTGCTCGCCATGGTTCTATTCGTTCACCACTTTGGAAGGGTGGCGGTGTTACTTTTGGTCCTTTAACTAGTCGTAATTATAAACAAAAAATTAATCAAAAAATGAAAGCCGTGGCTACCAGAATGTGTTTAACCGATAAAGTAGCTGTAGGACATTTTTTGGTAGTAGAAAGTTTGCCAGCAGATGGAAAAAGCAAAACTTTGGTGGCTTTACGCAAGGCTTTGGCTGGTAGTGGCAAGAGCACAATGATTCTAACTCCAGGAATGGATAAAAATATTATTAAAGCTGCCAGTAATCTTACTAAACTAAAAGTACAGATTGTTAAAGATGTAAATGTTGTAGATTTATTAAATAATTTATTTGTGATTACTACCCCAGAAGGAGTACAGATTTTGGAAAAACGTTTAACTAAATAATATGGGTTTATTAGACCATTTTAAAAAAGATAATAAAAAAGAGGCTGCCAATAAGTTTGGTCAGGTTTCTGATAGAAAAAATAGTGTTAAAAATAAAACAGTTAAAGAAAAATCTGGAGAAGAAGATAAAAATGTAAAAGATAAGGAAATTGTTTATGATAAGCGTAATATTAAAGTTGGTAATGAAAGCTACAAAGCGTTGCTTAAGTCGATAGTTAGTGAAAAGGCTGCTATTGCCGAAAGTCATGGTTCTTATACCTTTAAAGTAAATAAAGATATAAATAAAATTCAGATTAAACAAGCAGTAGCATCTGTTTATAAAGTAAAACCTATTAAAGTAAGAATAATTAATGTGGATGGTAAGAGCGTACGTACTGGTCGCAAAACTGGCAGACGTAGTGATTGGAAAAAAGCTATTGTTACTTTAGCCAAAGGTCAATCTATAAGTATTCATGAAGGTGTATAAAATATGTCAGTAAAAGTTTACAAACCAACTAGTCCAGGCAGACGCAAATCAAGTGTTCAAGATTTTTCTGATATTACCAAAAGTAAACCAGAAAAGTCTTTAATTAAGATTTTAAAGAAAAAATCCGGTCGTAATAATACTGGTAATATTACTGTGCGTCATCAAGGTGGTGGAGTAAAAAGAATGTATCGTGAAGTTGATTTTAAACAAAGTAAGTTTGATATTATTGCGGAAGTTAAGACCATAGAATATGATCCAAATCGTGGGGCTCGCATAATGATGGTAGAATATACCGATGGCGTAAAAGCCTATTGGTTGGCTCCCCAAGGTATCAAAATTGGTGAAAAATTAGTTTCTAGTGAAAAACATGTAGAACCAAAAGTTGGCAACCGCATGCCTTTACAAGAAATTCCCGTTGGTTTATTTGTTTATAATGTAGAATTAACCCAAGCCAAAGGTGGTCAAATAGTTCGTGGTGCTGGCAATGGCGCACAATTACAAGTTATCGAGGGTGATTATGCACAATTAAAATTACCATCTGGTGAAATGCGTTTAGTAAAAAAGAATTGTTTGGCTAGTATTGGCATGGTTAGTAACCCAGATTATAATTTGATTCGTTGGGGCAAGGCTGGTAGAATGAGAAAGCGTGGTATAAGACCAACTGTAAAAGGTAAAAACATGAACCCAGTAGACCATCCACACGGTGGTGGTGAAGGACATTCACCAATTGGTTTAAGAGGTGGTCCAAAGACTATGTGGGGTAAAAAGGCCAGAGGTGTAAAAACCCGTAAGCCTGGTAAGTGGAGTAACAAATTTATTATTAGTAAGAGAAAAAAATAATTATTATTTAGTCAGCTATGACAAGAAGTTTAAGAAAAGGACCTTACATTGATGCAAAATTACTAAGTAAGGTTTTAAAAGCCAAAGCTACCAGTGACCATAAACCAATCAAAACTTGGGCTCGGGCTTCGGTTATTTCTCCAGAAATGGTTGGTGTAAATTTTGCTGTGCACAATGGAAAAGATTTTCTTGCTGTATTTGTTGACGAAAATATGGTTGGTCATAAACTTGGTGAATTTTCTCCTACTCGTAAGTTTGTGGTTCATGGTGGTAAAATGGCCAAAGAACAATCAAAATCTAGTTCAGGATCTGCACCGGCTGTTGCCGCTCCAGTAAAAGTTAAAAACGCTTAAATATGAAAATGCAAGCTGTAGCAAAATTAAGATATTTACGTTTGGCACCAAGAAAAGTTCGTTTATTGGCCGATCTTATTTGTGGTTTAAAAATTGACAAAGCCGAGAACCAATTAGAAAATTCGGCCAAAGAAGCAAAACGTCCAGTATTAAAATTATTGCGTTCTGCTATTGCCAATGCTACAAATAATTTTAAAATAGACAAAGATACCTTAAGAGTAAAATCAGCTCGTGTGGATAATGGCCCTATTTTGTATCGTAGTGTACCAAAAGCTCAAGGGCGGGCTACTCCAATTCGTAAACGTTCTTGCCATATAACCATAGTTTTAGAGGGTGATGTTGAAAGTAAAGAATCCACCTCCGCTAAAGCTACGGCGGACAAGGAAAAGAAAAAAATCGAAAAATTAGAAAAAAAAGTTGAAAAGAAAAAAGTTGAAAAAACTGTGAAAAAAGTTAAAGAAATTAAAAAAGCAAATAGTTAAAAATATGGGACATAAAGTTCATCCAAAAGCACATCGCATGCAGGTAATTTATACCTGGGATTCACGTTGGTATGCCAAAAAGGACTATGCTAAGTTTGCTGAACAAGAAAATAAAATTCGTGATTTTTTGTCAAAAAAATTCAAAGAAGCTCATATTGATGCAGTTGGAATTGAACGTGGCCCAAAAGAGTTAACTGTTAATATTGCGGCTGCCAAACCAGGTATAATTATTGGTAGAGCGGGAAAAGGTTTGGAAGATTTAAAAAAAGAATTAGAAAAAAAATATCTACAAATGTCACTTCGGGTTAAATTAAATATCAAAGAAGTTACTTCTCCTGCTTTGTCGGCACAAGTTATCGCTCAAACCATGGTGGCTGATATTGAAAAACGTATTCCTTTTCGTAGAGTAATGAAACAAACTGTTGAAAGAGTAATGAAAGCTGGAGCCAAAGGTGTTAAAGTTGTTATGGCCGGACGTTTGAATGGTGTAGAAATTGCTCGTCGTGAAAAAATAGCTGCCGGTACTGTTCCCCTTATTACTTTGCGTTCCGATGTAGACTATGCTTTGTGTGAAGCTCAAACTTTGTATGGTAAAATAGGTGTTAAAGTTTGGGTTTGTCATGGAAAAGTTTTTGGTCGTAAAGAAAAATTTGCTGAAGTTGAAAATAAAAAAGAAGAAACAAATAAAGAGGAAAAGAAAGTTGTTAAAAAATTTGTTCCTCGTACAGCTAAATAATACGAAATAATTTTGATATGCTTTTGCCCAAAAAAGTAAAACACAGAAAATGGCATAAACTAAGACGTCGAGACAAAGGCGTTGCTACTCGTATCAACAAAATATCATTTGGAAATTTTGGTTTAGTGTCTTTAGAACATGGTTGGGTTACTTCTCGCCAGATTGAAGCTGCCAGACGGGTGCTTACTAGATTTGTTCGTCGTGGTGGTAAAATTTGGATTAGAATTTTTCCCGATAGACCAGTTACCAAAAAAGGCAATGAAGTGCCAATGGGCGGTGGTAAAGGTTCACCAGATCATTATGTAGCTACTGTCAAACCAGGTACTGTAATGTTTGAAATGGATGGTATAACTCTTGAATCAGCTACGCAGGCTTTGGTAGAGTCTGGTCACAAATTACCCGTAAAAACTAAATTTATAAAAAAACTTGTGTAATATGGATTTTATTGATTTAAAAAATAAAACTGATAAAGAACTACAGGAAATACTACACGAAGAAAGACACCATCTTCATGAGTTGAGATTAAAAGTTGGTGAAAAACAGTTAAAAAATGTTCGGGCAATTAGAAAAACCAAAAATTTAGTTGCAAAAGTTTTGACATTATTAAATAGCCGTAATAAATAAACGGTATAAATATTAATATGGCTGTAGAAAAGAAAAACAATGTAGTTCACCGTTCTCTAAAGGGAGAAGTGATTAGTGCAAAAGGTAATAAGACTATTCATGTTTTGGTTAAGAATAAAGTAACCCATCCTAAATATCACAAACAGTATACTGTAACCAAAAAATATGCTGTTCATGATGAATTGGGATTGGCCAAAGCTGGTGATAAAATTTTGTTTCAAGAATGTCGTCCCTTATCCAAAACCAAACGTTGGCGTTTGGTAAATATAGAAAAAAAAGCTTAATCATATGATTCAACATCGTAGCATGTTACAAGTAGCAGATAATAGTGGTGCCAAGAAATTAATGTGCATTCGTGTTTTGGGTGGTTATAAAAAGCGCTATGCTAGAATTGGCGACATTATTACTTGCAGTGTAAAAGAAGCTGTACCAAGATCGGCTGTAAAAAAAGGTGAAGTTGTACATGCAGTAATCGTACGTCAAAGAAAAGAAATGCGTCGAACTGACGGAACTTATATCCGTTTTGATAATAATGCCGCAGTAATTGTTGATAGAAAAACCAAAGAAATCAAGGGTACACGTATTTTTGGACCAGTGGCCAGAGAATTAAGAACCGAAGGTTTTCAAAAGATTATTTCTTTAGCTCCCGAAGTACTCTAAATTAAATATTTATGAAAATAAGAACTGGTGACAAAGTAAAAGTGTTAAGCGGTAAAGACCGCGGTAAAGAAGGCAAAGTAATTCAGGTTTTAAAAAATAAAACCAATGATAAATACTATGCGGTTGTTGAAGGTGCCAATTTATTAAAAAAACACATGCGTCCTCGCAAACAAGGCGAAAAAGGCCAAATTATTGAGTTGCCAGCTCCACTACATATTAGTAAAGTAATGTTGATTGATCCTAAATCAGGCAAGGCTACTCGTGTTGGCTACAAAATGGAAGGCAAAGAAAAGAAACGTGTAGCTAAAATTAGTGGTGAAATAATTAGTTAAAAATATGGAATCAAGACTATATAAAATGTATAAAAAAGATGTTGTGCCTGCTTTAAAAGAACAGTTTGGTTTTGCCAATGTTATGCAGGTTCCAAAGGTTAGTAAAGTTGTGCTTAATGTTGGTTATGGAAGAATGGTAAAAGAAAGTGCTTTTATAGAAAATGTAGAAAATACCCTAAAATCCATTACTGGCCAAAAACCAGTACACAACAAAGCTAAACAGTCTATTTCCAATTTTAAAACTAGAGAGGGTATGGATATTGGTATGTCGGTGACTTTGCGTGGCAAAAGAATGTATGATTTTTTGGATAAGTTAGTCAACATAACTTTCCCTCGGGTTAGAGATTTCCGTGGTATTTCGCCAAAAAGTTTTGATAAGCAAGGTAATTATTCTATTGGTTTTAAAGAACATATCGCTTTTCCAGAAATTAAGAGTGATGCGGTTGACAAGTTACATGGTTTGCAAGTAATTATTACAACTACTGCAAAAAATAAAGAGCAAGGTTTATCTTTGTTACAAAAATTAGGTTTTCCTTTTAAGAAAGATTAAATTTATGGCCACTGAGTCACAAAAAGCAAAATCCAGAAAAACTCCTAAATACAGCACAAGAATTGTTTTGCGCTGTTGGCGTTGCGGTCGCAAGCGCGGTTATATGCGTAAGTTCAATCTCTGCCGTATTTGTTTTAGAGAATTGGCCAACGCAGGACATTTGCCAGGAGTAAGAAAATCAAGCTGGTAATTAATTTCATAAAATTATTATTAAATTTATTATAAACGATTATATCCATATATGATGACCGATCCTATTGCTGACTTGCTAACACGCATTCGAAATGCCCAGTCGGCACGTAAAACTGAAGTAGAGATAATGTCTTCTAAATTGAAGGCCGGTATTATTAATATATTGGTTACAGAAGGCTATTTAGAGAAAGTTGTCGAACAGACAGGAACTCCTAAAAAGTTGCTGGTGACTTTAAAGTACAATGGTAAACAGCCTGTAATTAGAGTTATTAAAAGAGAAAGTAAACCTGGCCATCGTGTTTATACTGGCAAAGATGACTTGCCAAAGGTTTTAAATGATTATGGTATTGCTATTTTGTCCACTTCAAAAGGTTTGATGACCAACAAAAAGGCTCGTCAGCTTGGTTTGGGTGGAGAAATGATTTGTTCAGTTTATTAATATAATAAGAATATGTCTAGAGTTGGCAAACAACAAATAATGATTCCCGCTGGTGTGGTAGCAGAAGTGCAACCTGGTTTGGTTAAAATAAAAGGGCCAAAAGGTGAATTGCAAAGAATTATTGATAAACGCGTTACAGTCAATTTGACAGATGGTGTTTTGACTTGTGATGTAAAAAACAAAGAAAATAAAACCGAAAGAGCTTTGTGGGGTACTTTTGCTTCCCATTTAAAAAATATGGTTATTGGTGTAACCCAAGGTTTCAAAAAACAATTAGAAATAAATGGTGTTGGTTATAAAGTTGCCATGCAAGGAACAGATCTAAAGTTAGAAGTTGGTTTTTCTCATTCTGTTATTTTCAAAATTCCTACAGGTATTAAAGCTACAGTAGAAAAGAATCAGATTGCTTTAGAAGGAATAGATAAAGAGCTTTTAGGAAAAACTGCTGCCGAATTACGGGCTGTTAAAAAACCAGAACCTTATAAGGGTAAAGGTATTAAATATTTAGATGAAGTGGTAAGACGTAAGGCTGGTAAAGCAGTTAAAGGCGGATCATAAAAATAATATTTTGCAATTATGAAAAAAATAATTCCTAAAAAATCTCGTGAGGTAAGAAGAGCCCGAGTAAGAGCTACAGTTACTGGAACTGGGATTCGCCCTCGTTTAAATGTGTTTCGTAGTTTAAAAGGTATGTATGTACAGATTATTGATGATGTAAAAGCTGTGACTTTGGTGGCCGCTGATGTTAAAGAAATTAAAAAAGTAGAAAAATCTGATAAATACAAAAACAATAAAGAAGCCCAAGCCTATAATTTAGGCAAATTATTGGCAGAAAAAGCTGTTGCCAAAAAAATTGAATCAGTAGTATTCGATCGTGCTGGTTATCGTTACCATGGTAGAGTAAAAGCTTTGGCCGAAGGCGCCAGAGAAGGTGGTTTAAAATTTTAATTTTACACTTTATTTGTTAATAAAAAAGTATTATGTCATTTAAAGGCAGAGGAAATAGAGAAAAAACTCAGAAAGAAAAGCCAGAATTTGAACAACAAATTGTAGATTTGGCTAGAGTAACTCGTGTTACCAAAGGTGGTAAGCAATTAAGTTTTCGTGCCGTTGTTTTAATTGGTGATCGTCGTGGTCGTGTTGGTTATGGTGTAGACAAAGGTAAAGATGTGCAATTAGCCACCACCAAGGCTTTTAACCAAGCCAAGAAAAATTTAATTACTATCCCACTTCGTTTCGAAACTATTCCTCACATGGTTCAGGCCAAATTTGGCGCTGCCAAGGTTTTATTAAAACCAGCTCCACAAGGATCGGGAATTATTGCTGGCAGTTCTATTCGTAGTGTTTTGGAAATGGCTGGAGTACCAAATGTTTCTGCCAAAATGTTGGGTAAGAGTGGTAATAAAATGAACAATATCAAAGCTACTTTTCTAGCTTTACAATCTTTTAAAGTTAAAATTGTTAGAAAAGAAAAAAAAGAAGTAGCGACAGAAAAATTAGTAGAAAAGATGCCTGAAGATAAAAATTCTAAAAAAACAAAAGTAGTTAAAGAAGTTTCCAAAGAATAAACTATAATTCAAGAATAATATGGTATTAACACCAGCAACAATTGCCCCAGCAAAAGGAGCCACAAGAAATATAAAACGCGTAGGCCGCGGTAATGCTTCTGGTCGCGGAACTTTTTCTGGTCGTGGTGGTAAAGGACAAACTGCTCGTTCTGGCGGCAAGAGCCGTACCCAATTTCGTGGTTTCAAAGCTTATTTACAAAAAGTTCCCAAATTACGTGGTTTTAAAAGTATTCATGCTAAATTAGAAACGATTACTTTAAAAACTTTAAATAGGGTAGTAAAAACAGACGTAGAAGTTACACCAAACTTTTTAAAACAAAAAGGTTTAATTAGCAAACCTGCCAATGGAGTTAAGATTGTTGGTACCGAAGAAGTAAAAGTTAAAATGACAGTTAAAGGTTGTGTTTTAAGTAAAGGTGCCTTGTCGGCAATAGAAAAAGCTGGTGGAAAAGTTATTTTTTAATTGTCATGCTGAATTTATTTCAGCATCCCAGGGGATCCTGAAACTAGTTCAGGATGACATATAATCTATATGTGGGAAAAATTTCTTCGTGTTTGGAAAATTAAAGATTTAAGAAGAAGTGTTTTAATAGTATTGGGTTTACTAGTTGTTTTTCGTTTTGCTGCCCATATTCCTGTTCCTGGCATAGATTTAATTGCTTTAAAAAAGTTTTTATCGGGTAATCAAATTTTAGGTTTAATGAACTTATTTTCTGGTGGCACGATGAATAATTTTTCCGTGGTGCTTTTGGGTGTTGCCCCCTATATTACTTCTTCAATTATTTTTCAGCTTTTAACCATGATTATTCCTCGTTTGGAAGAAATGTCCAAAGAAGGGGAGAGTGGCCAGCAAAAAATCAACATGTATACCCGTTGGGCTACTGTGCCTTTGGCTTTTTTACAAGCTTTTGGCATGATCAAATTATTGGCCGGTTCTCAATTCAATATTATTCCAGATTTAACTACTTACAAAATGGTTGCCATCATGTTAACGGTAACTGCTGGTACAATATTTTTAATGTGGATTGGTGAATTGATTACCGAACAAAAAATTGGTAATGGTACTTCTTTAATAATTTTTTCTGGTATTGTGGCCGGGTTGCCAACCATGATCCAAAATGTTCTTATCAACTATAATCCTTCTGATTTGTATACCTATCTTTCTTTTGTGGTTATTGCTTTAATAACTATTGTGGGAGTAATTATTATTAGTGAAGGTCAACGCAATATTCCGGTAAGTTATGCCAAACAAATACGGGGCAATAAAATGTATGGTGGTTCTACCACTCATTTACCGCTTCGGGTAAATATGGCTGGAGTAATCCCGATTATCTTTGCTATTTCAATTATTTTGTTTCCTTCCATGATTGCTCAGTTTTTTGTTAATCACGCCGGCTGGTTGGGCACCATGGCCAAAGGTATTTTAAGTTTATTTAATAATCAGTTATTTTACGGTGGATTATATTTCTTATTGGTATTTGGTTTTACTTATTTTTATACTGCAGTTATTTTTCATCCACAAAAAATTGCCGAGAATTTACAACGCCAGGGTGGTTTTGTGCCTGGCATTCGTCCTGGTAAACAAACCGAAGAATATTTAGGGCACACTATGACACGTTTGGTATTTGCTGGCGCACTATTTTTGGGTATTATTGCTATTTTGCCAAATGTTTTAAAAGCTTTTACCGGAATTCAATCTTTAGCAATTGGTGGCACTTCACTTTTAATCGTTGTTTCTGTAGCGATTGAAACTGCCAAACAAATTGATTCACAAATAGAGGTTCATGAGTACGATCGCATGTAAAGAATGTGCGAAATACGAAAATTACGAAATTACTAAAACAACCGCCGATAAGGCGGTTTTTTTGTAAAGCCTCCCCTTGTAGGGGAGGTACCCCGAGGATACGGGGTGGTGGGGTTCGTAGTTCTAATATGAACCCCCACCCTCCGACTGCGACGTCGGAGGACTCCCCCTACGAGGGGGAGAATTACGAATTGTGTTTGTGCGCGCGTGAACGAGCTGGTGGTTCGTTTTCCTCCCCTTTATAAGGGGAGGATTAAGGAGGGGTAAGTTAAAAACAAAAAATACCCCAACAATTTTATATAAATGTATTCTGGAGATCGGAACCGAGGGTAGGTGCCGATCATCCTTGGTGGGTGGTCGGCCGGAATTGGCCTCAAGAAGTTCTAGGAGAGGCAGAGCTGAGTCGGCGGTCTGTGATACCAGCGCCAGAAGGGGTAGCAGACGTACGGCGTAGCCCACGTCAGAAGAACGATTGTCGCACTGTACAGCATGAACCAGGATATGGCTGCTGTCAGGCAGACGGCGAAGTATACGAACAGATTGTCGGGGAGTATTCCCATGAGCCAGTTCATCGCTGGGTTTGCGATGTACTTCCCCAAGGGCCAATCGTTCGCCCAGAAGGGAATGAACAGGAATGCCGCCGCCGAGAAGAACGTGATCGCCATGATTTCGCCCTTGGCCCACCACCAGGCTGCCTTGAGTTCTCCACTCATGAACGTTGTCCTTGTCTGTTAAGTCCAAATATATAATAGCACAATATTCTTGATTTTTATACATTAAAGAGGGTGTGTTGGTTTCCCTCCCCTATGAGGGGAGGGTTAGGGTGGGGTTTCGTTATCATCGTCTGTCATTCCTGTCCCGTAATCTGGTACGGGATAAACTCCGGCAGGAATCCAGAAATCATTCAATTACTCTTACCTCCACTTTTTTAAAAAAGTGGAGTAAAAACTTCGCGCTAAACAAACACTACGGAAAATTTAGGTCTCGTCATTCGTTTTTGCTCGTGCGAACCTAAAGAGGTTCTAGACGAGCAAATCCTTCTTCGCTATAGAGCTCCGAAGGACCACTCTTCCTCGCCTCTAAATTTTTACCTGGTGTTTGTGCGCGCGTGAACGAGTGATGGTTAAATCCCCTCTAGAGAGGGGTGCCCCAAAGGGCGGGGTGTGTAACAGTGGCATTAAAGATAACCCCACGGTAACACACCCCGTCTTGCTTCCGCTCCGACTCCAGCAATCCACCCCTCTCTAGAGGGGATTTACAAAACAAAAAACCAACCGTTTAAAAAACGGTTGGTTTTATATTTCACCCTCGGTTCTCCACAACACACTTAATTTCTTAAATGTATTCTGGAGATCGGAACCGAGGGTTCAGTGCCGATCGTCCTTGGGGGAGATCGGCCGAATTGGCCTAGCGGGACTGCTGAGTCGTGGTGGTGGGTGCCGGTGCGGGGGGCTGTTCGCGGGTAACGCTCGCGTAGATGAGGGTGCCGATGATCAGGAGGAACATGACGATTGCAGTGACAACACCCTTGTTGATCGGCTGGGGGCGATCGAAGTCGTCCTGGTGGCTCATGGGAAGTTCTCCTTCTCGTGTTCTGCGGACAGGTCCACGACGGGGTAGTCAACGCGACCTTCGCGTTAACCACTATCTCTCTCTAAGCTAACTTGTCAAAGAAACGATGATTGTGCTACAAGAGCACAAAACCTCTGAGTTAGAGAGGCTTATTTTAGCCTGTCTGCCGACAGGCAGGCCAATAACGCCTCTCTAAACGTCATTTTACTAAATAACAAAGTAGTATAGCACATTTTTGTCATCTTGTCAAGAGTATAGTTTTATGATACAATATTTTTAGCCTGCCTTCCGGTAGGAATGGCTTAATCTAGCTAAAATAATCTATATGTCATTTTTTGGAAGTACCGAATATTCTACCAACTCTCATCATTTGCACGAACCTGATATTCGTCATTTAGCATCCCACCACAAAGTGGCTTCTTTAGAAGATCGCCAAGAAAAAATTGTGGCCGAGGCAATTATGGCGGCACGTGATGGTGAACACCGAATTTCTATGCAAAAAATTCATGATGTTTTGTATCATTTACGCGAACAAAGTCTAATTAGTGAACATGATCGTTCGGGATTAATGGTAGAATTTAAAGATTTTTTTAATCGTTTATGAAAAAAATTATTATCCTAATGGGTGTGCCAGGCAGTGGTAAGGGCACCCAGGCGAGGTTATTGGCCAAACGCCACAATTATGGTCATCTCTCTACTGGCGACCTTTTACGGGCCTTAGATGCCAATCCCAATGCCGATCCGGAAGATTTAGCCATGCTTGCCGAAATGAAAGCTGGTAAATTGGTGGCCGATTCCTTAATCTACAAATTAGCTTTTGCGGAAATAGCCAAATATTTAAATAATAACCAAGGAGTAATTTTGGATGGTGCCATTCGGAATGTTGTTCAAGCCCAAAAATATCAAGAATTTTTTGTTAGTAAAAATGTTGCCGATGAAGTAATGGTTATTGAAATTAAATTGACTGATGAATCTAGTTGGAATCGTTTAACCAAACGCAAGGTTTGCCCAGCTTGTGGTTTTATTTTGCCGTATTCATTAGAAAACGAAACAAAAACTGTTTGCCCAGAATGTGGTGGTAAATTAATTGTGCGTAAAGACGACAATCCCGAAACAATTAAGAAAAGAATTATTGATCAAGGCAATGTAGCTATTAAACCAATTTTAGAATATTACCAAAATTTAGGAATACTTCTAACTGTGGATGGGGAAGTAAATATTGACAGAGTAGATGTAGAGATTGAAAAATTGTTGTAATAAAAGTGGCTTGTAAAAGCCATTTTTTTGTTGTAAAATATAGCTATTATGGCTTACATAAAAACTAAACAAGAAACACAATTAATTTTGGAAGGTGGAAAAATTTTAGGTAAAATTTTGGCCGAATTAGGTAAAATGGCTCAGCCGGGAGTTAGTGCTTTTACTATAGATCAAAAAGCCGAAGAATTAATAAAAGCCGCTGGTGGTCGTCCGGCTTTTAAAGGTTACAAAAATCATCGCCATGATCCTCCATTTCCTTCTACTATTTGTGCTTGTATAAACGAAGAATTAGTACATGGTATTGCTACCAAAGAAAAAGTTTTAAAAGAAGGTGATATTTTTACCATAGATATTGGCATGGAGTATCCAGTCTACGCTAAAGCTTCGCCCGGCAAGAAAGGTTATTTTACCGACACAGCCTTAACTGTACCTGTGGGCAAAATACCAGAAAAAGTTCAAAAATTATTAGCAGATACACAAAAGTCGTTATCTTTGGCAATCAAAGCTTGTAAAGTTAAAAATACCGTAGCAGATATTGGTAAAGCAGTAGAAGATTATATTTCACCAAAAGGTTATGGTATTGTGCGAGATTTGGTAGGTCATGGAGTAGGGCATGCAGTACACGAAGACCCACGTGTGCCAAATTATTATTCACCGGAAAATAAAAAATGGGTTTTGGAAGAAGGCGTGGTAATTGCGATTGAACCAATGATAACTTTAGGTACACACGAAATTATGACTGCAAATGATGGTTGGTCAATTTCTACAGTTGATAATTCTTTGTGTGCACATTTTGAACATACAATTATTATAACTAAAAAAGGTCCGGTAATTGCTACCTTACGGCCTGGAGAAAAAAAGTTATGAATCTTTTAGGAATAGATTATGGTAAAAAAAAGATTGGTTTGGCCTATGCAGTTTTAGGTGTGGATTTGGTAATGCCTTTGGGGCAAATTGGTGGAGGTGAAGAAAAAATTCGCCGAGGTAAAGTAATAGAAATTATCAAAGAAAAACAAATTAATAAAATTGTTGTTGGCTATCCATATGGACTTAAAGGTGAAAAAAATGAAAACACTGCTCGGGTAGATAAATTTGTAAATCAATTAAAAAATGATTTTGATATTGAAATAGAATTGGTAGATGAACGCTTTAGTTCTTTGTTGGCAGACAGAATGGGTGGAACAGTAAGCAGAGACGAAAAAGCTGCAATGGTGATCTTGCAATCATATTTGGCGAAAAAGTAATTAAGTTAACTAAGTTTGCTAAGTAGCTAAGTAAAGAAAACTTAGAAAACTTAATAAACTTAGAAAACTTAATAAACTTAGATAAATATGTTCTACTTTAGCAATGTTATTCACAAACGAGTTCATGATACAAATGATGAAGTTTTAGGTATACTTACTGATGTAATTGTTGAAGCGAATAAAAAGAATTTTCCTCCGGTCATTGGTATTATGGTAAAAGATAAAGCGAATAAGCGTGATTTGTTTGTGCCAACTAACCAAATAGATAGTTGGAGTAGCGATGGGATTGTTTTAAATTGTTTAAATAGTCAAGTGTTAGAAGAAGTTCCTAATAATTCAGAATTATTATTTTTGCATGACAATATTGTTGATAAACAAATTGTGGATTTGTCGGGTGCTAAAGTTGTGCGCGTAAATGACTTACAGTTTGGGGTAGTTCGTGGGACTACCAGTCTTTTGGCTATTGATGTTTCTACTAGTGGTTTGTTTCGTCGTTTGGGTATAAATAAACCTTTTTTAAATATTTTTAAACCTAATTTATTGGAATGGAAAAATGTGCATTTGATTGGTGATAAATTACAATTAGCAATTGGTAAAAATGAATTAATCAAATTGCACCCGGCCGATATTGCCAACATTGTCGAAAAATTAAATTTAAAACAAGGAAGTTTATTGTTAAAATCTTTGGACGAAGCCACGGCTGCCAAGGTTATGGAAGAAATTCAACCCGAGATTCAAAAACTTTTGGTACAACATTTGGGTGTAGAACGTTCTGCCGATATTATGTCCAAAATGTCTACCGACGAATTAGTAGATTTGATCCAACTTTTACCAGCGCGGGAAGCCAGAAAAATTATTAATGATTTACCAATCAATAAAGACATGCATCGGGTAAAAAAGATTTTGGAATATGAAGAAGACGAAGCAGGGGGTTTAATGACTACTGAATATTTATCCGTCCTTCCTGGTGACACAGTTAAAAAAGCCATAGAAACAATTCGCACTCATTCCCATTTACATCGTTCAATTAATTTTTTGTATGTGGTTAGTGAAGATAATAAATTTTTAGGGGTAGTTTCTTTGCGTCGTTTAGTAGTCGCCGAAGATAGTGAAATGGTTAGAGATATTATGAAACATACTGCTCGAGTGCCAGGAATTAGAGCCCATGAAAAATTAAGTGATATCGCCGAAAAAATGACTAAATACAATCTTTTTTCTGTAGCTGTAGTAGATAAAGAAAATATTATGCTTGGTGTGGTGACTATCGATGATGTAATGCGTTGTTTATTCCCCGAAGCCTAAAAATAATATGGAAGAAGTTAAAAAAAATAATTGGTGGCTTAAAATTACTTTCTTTTTTAGTGTTATTGGGCCAGGAATTATTGCGGCCAATGCCGATAATGACGCTGGTGGTATTTCTACCTATTCAATTGTAGGAGCCCATTTTGGTATAAAAATGCTTTGGGTACTTTTTTTAATTACTTTTTCTTTGGCTATTACTCAAGAAATGGGAGTCCGGATTGGTTTGGTTACTCGCCAAGGTTTAGGTGGTTTAATTCGTGAAAAATTTGGCGTCAAGTGGACGTTATTTGCCATGGTTACCATGCTTATAGCCAATCTAGGTACGATTACGGCCGAATTTGCTGGTATTGCTTCAGCTTTTGAAATTGGTAATATTTCCAAATATTGGTCAGTACCAATTGCAGCTTTGGTGGTTTGGTTTATTTTGTCCAAAGGTTCATTCAAAACTACCCAAAAGATTTTTTTAATTTTTTCGGCTTTTTATTTTGTTTATATTATTAATGGGTTTTTGGTTCAGCCCGATTTTGGTGAGGCAACTTTGGCTTTAATTACCCCGACTTTAGAGTGGTCAGCTCCTTTTTTGCTTACTATGATTGCTTTAATTGGTACGACAATCACGCCCTGGGGTCAATTTTTTATTCAATCTTATGTAGTAGACAAAGGTTTGAATATTAAACACTACAAAGCAGAAAAAGTTGAAGTTTTTTTAGGAGCTTTTATTACAAACATTGTTAGTTTTTTCATCATCATTTCCACTGCTTATACTTTGTACAAAACTGGGGTGCACATTACCGATGCCAAAGATGCGGCTTTGGCTTTGGAACCATTGGCCGGACATTTTTCTTTAATTCTTTTTGGTTTTGGCTTGTTTGTAGCTTCTATGCTGGGTGCTTTTATTTTGCCTACTGCCACTGCCTATGCAATTTGTGAAGCCTTTGGCTGGGAACATGGATTCAACAAAGGTTGGGATGAAGCCAAAATATTTTATGGTATTATTTTTGTTTCAATTTTTATTCCCGCAATTTTAGTTTTAATTCCTGGCTTGCCTTTAATTAAAGTTATGCTTTTGTCTCAGGATGTGAATGGAATCTTATTACCAATTATTTTAATTTTTGTGCTTAAAATTATTAATGACAAAAAAATAATGGGGGAACATATCAATAAACCAATTGGTAATATTATTGCTTGGGCTACGGTCATTGGTATTATTTTGGCTACTGTAGCTTTGGTTATTTCTTCAATATTTTATCAATTTTAATATGTTAGGTTTAGTGCTCTCTCGCCGTAATTTTCGTGAAGCGGATCAAATAATTTCGTTGTATACACTGGAGCAGGGGAAAGTGGAGGTTTTGGCGCGAGGAGTAAAAAAAATTACTAGTAAGAATTCGGCTCATTTAGAGCCGTTTTCCTATATTGATGCCGAAATTATTCCTGGCAAGGAATTACCACATTTGGGTGCAGTCCAATCACTTGAATATTTTTCTCATATTCGTCAAGATTTACAAAAAAGTCTGGTTGCTAGTTTTGTGGTAAATTTCTTAAATAAAATTTTGCATGATGGTGAAAAAGATGAACGATTGTTTACGGTCACGCTCGATTTTATAAAATATCTTAATCAAGAATCAACCGTTTGTAATTTAGAATTAATTGATGGTTACATTGTTAAACTGTTACATTGTCTAGGTTATGATATACAAATTATCAAAGCCAACCCTGATCATGAATTTATTTATAATTTTTTAGTAAATCAATTAGAAAGAAAAATAGGGGATTGGAAAAAACTATTTCTTGCATAAATTAGCCAAAATTGGTAAGATATAGCCAATAATTTATATGTTTTCACTTTGGTTTTACAGTTTATTTTTTCGGGAAATTAATATTGACAAATGGCAAAAAATGCCAGCAAATTTGGCTAATTTAAGCCAAAAAATAATTAATGGAGAACCAGTAGTTGGCAAGGTATATCGTCCTACACCGGAAAAAAGTCTGTTTATGACTATTTTAATGACTGCCTTTTTTGTGGTTTTTATACTAGCTTTTGTATTTTTATTAGGTGGAGGAGTTTCTTTTTTTGTCTATGTCTGGCAAGAAATGCGGTGGTTTGTGGTGGTAGCTTTGTTAATAATTTTTTATTTTTTTTATTATTCATTACTTTGTTATTGGTTTTTTCCAAGTTGGCTTCAAAAAAAAATAAATCATTATTATATTTATATTGGCCCAGAAGGAATATTGCGTAAAGATTACTATCGTTTTGCATATCTACCTTGGCCAATAGTTAGTGGGGCAATTTTTAATCACTCTTATGTTGGTGATGATGGAGCTAGTTTGTCTTTGGACTTATTTTTAAAAAATAATAAAGTTTGGAATCCTATGCTTGTTAATGCCTATGGTTATGGTTCACTGTGGTTTGGTTTAGTAACTTACAATATTAATGATCTAAAATTAATTGCCGATAATATTAATTTTTATGCCAAAGAAGTTGGTTTTAAAACAAATTAAATAATATGCAAACATTTATAAAAAATTTAGCTAAATATGTTGAAGAAGAAGTAATTTTAAAAGGCTGGGTAAACAATATTCGTTCTTCTGGTTCAATTGCTTTTTTGGAATTACGCGATGGTAGTGGTTTTGTTCAGTGTGTAGTTAGTAAAAAGGAATTGAGTGAAGAAATTTGGGGATTGGTGGAAAAAGCTACTCAAGAATCTTCAGGAATTGTTACCGGTCTTGTAACCAAACATCCCAAACAAGATGGTTTATTTGAAATTCAAGTTACTAATTTTGAATTAATTCAACAAGCAATTGATTATCCAATTAGTAACAAAGAACATGGTCCAGAATTTTTAATGGATAATCGTCATTTGTGGTTGCGTAGCAAAAAACAGTGGGCAATTTTAAAGATTAGAGATGAAGTATTTTTTAGTTTACAGTCATTTTTGCGTGAAGAAAATTTTACTCGGGTTGATGCACCAATTTTGCAACCAACCTCATGTGAAGATACGTCAGAATTATTTCAAATAGATTTTTTTGGTGAACCAGTTTATCTCACTCAGTCTGGACAATTATATATTGAAGCTGCAGAAATGAGTTTGGGTCGTGTTTATGATTTTGGTCCGGTTTTTCGAGCTGAAAAATCTAAAACCCGTAAACATTTAAATGAATTTTGGATGATGGATGCCGAATTGCCATTTGAATCATTGGAACAAATGATGGATTTTATCGAAAAAATGATGAAAAGATTGACTACCGATGTGTTAACTCATTGCGAAGAAGAATTAAAAATATTAGAGCGTGACCTTAAGCCACTTGAACATGTGCGTGATGCTGGTTTTGTACGTTTAAAACATAAAGAAGTAATTGAAAAGCTTAACAGCAAGTTTCAGGCTGGCCTAACGCTTGTTGATGACATTGGCGCTCCTGAAGAGAGTATGATTGCCAAACTTTATGATGTGCCAGTGTTTGTTACTGATTGGCCGGCTGAAATTAAAGCTTTTTATATGCCTCATTTTATGGATGGCGATATGGAACGTGTGCGTTCAGTTGATTTAATTGGCATTGAGGGTTATGGTGAATTAGTTGGTGGCGCGGAACGTGAATATGATTATGACAAATTAATTGCAGTAATGAAAAAACGTAATTATAATTTGGAGGATTATTCTTGGTATCTTGATTTACGCCGTTATGGATCAATTCCGCACAGTGGTTTTGGGCTAGGGTTGGAAAGAATGGTAGCTTGGCTTTCGGGCATTCACCATGTACGCGAGGCTATTCCTTTTGCTAGAACAATGAATCGTATAAGACCGTAAACTATGGGTAAAAATAAACAACGTGAGCGAGGAATTCCTAGTAAATTTACTGAACGCCTTACAGAAATGTTTGGCGTTTCTTTGTCTGCCGAAATTTCCAAAACTTTTGTTGCCCGGCCTACTACCTTTCGGGTTAATACACTTAAGGCGAGGAAAGAGGAAATAATTGAAATTTTAAATCAAAATGGTTTTAAGTTTGAACGTGTCTTGTGGTACAAAGATTCTTTTGTTTTAAAAAATAAAACCAAACGAGAGTTAACTGATTTAGAAATTTATAAACAGGGCAAAATTTATATCCAAAGTCTAGCAAGTATGGTACCACCCATGGTTTTACAACCTCAGCCAGGCGAAAAAGTGTTGGATTTAACTGCTGCTCCAGGTAGTAAAACTTCGCAAATAGCTGCACTCATGAATGGCGAGGGCGAATTAATTGCCAATGATAATAATAAAATTAGATTTTTTAAATTAAAGCATAATATGGAAATGTTGGGGGTGTCGAAACCCCACCCTAACCCTCCCCTCATAGGGGAGGGAAAAGACATTTCCTCCCCCTACGAGGGGGAGGTGAGGAGGGGGTTTGTCTTCAGTCTTCGCATGGAACATGGCTCAGACTTAGCCCGTGAATATCCCGAATATTTTGATAAAATTTTGTTAGATGCACCTTGTAGTGCTGAAGCGCGGTTTATTGATGGTGATTCAGAAACATATGGTTATTGGAAAGAACAAAAAATTAAAGAAATGGCCTACAAACAACGCCAATTATTATTTGCTGCTTGGGGAGCTCTAAAACCTGGTGGTATAATGGTGTACTCCACCTGTACTTTTGCGCCAGAAGAAAATGAAATTCAAGTTACCCGACTTATAGAACAATATACAAATTGCGAAGTATTACCAATTGATCTTGGCCTAAAAAAAATAGCTATTAATAGTAAATTTAAAAATAAAGAAATGAACAAAGACGTAATAAAAAAAGCCTTACGAATTATGCCCACCAAAGAAATTGAAGGTTTTTTTGTGGTAAAGTTAATGAAGAAAAGCTAAGTTGTCATTCCTGTGAAAACAGGAATCTAGAAAAAAATTTTAAAATACACTTTAATTTGGTGTATTTTTTGTTTGACTTTCATAGCTAATATTCTATAATAATACTAGACAGACAAAAGAATGGAGGATGACATGGGGGCACAGGTGTTCAGTTTGAACAGCGCACAGATGGATGCGAATCGTCATCCCTCGCCGCCAACTGGCTGGGGTTACACACCCGAATGGGACGTAGTGCCCGACCCCTGCAAGATTCTCGGCATCAAGCCGGGGACAACCATGCCAGTGGACGTGTACGAACGAGTTCGACGTTTCCTCCAGAGGGGGTTAAACACGTGAAAGGAGAATACCCGAAGGTCGTCTGCGCCTTCGGGACGACTCAAAAGCATCTTAAAATAGGGTGCTTTTGATTTGCCAAAAAGTTGTTATTTTGCTAAAATAGCAGTATAATTTTTGTTTAAAATTCTTATGTATCGTACACATACTTGTGGGGAATTAACTAAAAAACAAGCTGGAGAAGAAGTGATGCTCTCTGGTTGGGTACACAAACATCGCAAAATGGGTGGATTGGTGTTTGTGGATTTACGCGACCGTTTTGGTATTACGCAAATTGTTTTTAATCCCGATAAAACGAGTAATTTTGCTTTGGTAGAAGAATTAAAATATGAATATGTAATTAAAGTTACTGGAGAAGTTTTAAAAAGAGATAGTAAAGCAGTTAATCAAGATTTAGCAACTGGCGAAATTGAAGTTTTGGTTAATAATTTAGAAATAATTAGTCGTGCCAAAACTTTACCCTTTGAAATTTTTGATGCTCACAAAGAAATAGAAGACGAAGATTTACGTTTAAAATATCGCTATCTAGAATTACGTCGAACCAAATTAAAAAATAATATTTTGTTTCGTGCCAAAATGGTCAAGTACATTCGTGATTATATGGATAATCGTGGTTTTTTGGATATTGCTACGCCAATTTTAACTGTATCTTCACCAGAAGGCGCGCGTGATTTTTTGGTGCCTAGTCGATTGCACCCTGGAAAGTTTTATGCTTTACCTCAAGCCCCTCAACAGTACAAACAATTATTAATGGTGGCTGGTTTTGATAAATATTATCAAATTGCTCCTTGTATGCGCGACGAAGATCCACGTGCCGACCGTTCTCCTGGAGAATTTTATCAACTTGATTGCGAAACTAGTTTTTTAACCCCAGATGAATTTTTTGAATTAATGGAACCACTGTTTATTGGTTTAACCGAAGAATTAACTGGAAAAAAGGTTTGGCAAAAACCTTTTCCACGCATTCCTTACAGAGAAATTTTGGAAACCTATGGATCAGATAGACCAGATTTGCGTTTTGCTTTACCAATGACAGATGTGAGTACCTGGGCAAAGGCAAGTGATTTTAAAGTTTTTAAAGAAGCAGAGTTTGTTCGTTGTTTGTATGTTCCAGGCGGCAATGCTTTTACTCGTAAAGAAATAGATGAAGAATTTACTGATAAAGCCAAACGTGCCAAAGCCAAAGGTTTAGCTTGGCTTAAATATGAAAATGGTAAATTCGAAGGTAGTATTAGCAAATTTTTTAGTGAAGAACAATTAAATGAATTAAAAGAAATTGTAAAAGTAAAAGATAATGGTATTTTGTTTTTTGTAGCCGACAAATGGCAGGTTTCTTGTATGGCTTTGGGAGCTGTGCGTGATTTAGTAGGCGATAAATTAAATTTAAAAGATCCAAATTTAGTGGCTTGGGCTTGGGTAATTGATTTTCCTATGTATGAATGGAGCGAATTGGAAAATAAGGTGGATTTTGGTCACAATCCTTTTTCTATGCCACAGGGTGGTATGGAAGCCTTAAAAACCAAAGATCCACTAGACATTTTGGCTTATCAATATGATATTATTGCCAATGGTTTAGAATTAAGCTCTGGTGCAGTGCGTAATATGGATACAGAAATTATGTATGAAGCTTTTAAAATTGCTGGCTATGATAAAAGTGTTGTTGACAAAAAATTTGGCCACATGATTAATGCTTTTGAATTTGGAGCGCCACCACATTGTGGTTTTGCTCCAGGAATTGAACGACTGGTAATGTTGCTTTTGGGAGAAAAAAATATTCGTTCAGTGGTACCATTTCCAAAAAATCAGCGTGCCGAAGAACCAATGGTTGGAAGCCCAGGAGAAGTGGATGATATGCAGCTCAAAGAGCTGAATATTAAAATTAGAGAATAGATAATATGTTTAAAAGACCTTTGGAGGAGTGGCAAGATGGAAAAGAAAATTTAGAAGAAAATCAAATTATGGATGAAACAGAATATTTATTGGGAGATAACGAACCAATAAGAAATAAAAAATTGTTAGATGTTTTGGAAATTGTAAGAAATGAATATCCGGAAATCTTTAAAGCTGCTATAATTGATGTAGGTGACAAAGATGTAGATAAATCTTTAAAAGCTGGTCCAGCAATTTTTGGGGCCGAAGACAAAGCCGGTTATGTTTCAAGAATTGCTATTTCGCCAGAATTAGAAATAATGACCACTGATTCGGAATATTTTAAAAATTTATTACTAACCCGTCGAATTTCGTTGGAACATTTGCAAAAACAATTAGCCGACGAATTAGGTATTAAAGATTTTATCTTTACTGCCGAAAATTTGAAAAAATTAATTTTGCTTCACGAGTTAGGGCATTTAAAATATTATCAAGAAAACTATAAAAAACCAAATGTTAATTTTGCCGAAGCTTTTGAAACTAGGAGTATTGAATATCATAAGAATTTACAAAATTTACCAATTCCTGGGGTAATAATTTCGGTTGCTCGCCGAGCTTGGGAAAAAAGTATTGGGAAAACGGTAAAAGAAAAATTAACTTCAATGAAAGAAATTTTAGTGGAAATGTATTTTAAACAGGCTCGACCTGATCATTATAAGAAAATAAAAAGTGGAGAAATTAATTTTGATTTTTCTCCAGAAGCAGGAGAAACAGCAGAAGAACTCTTGGATCGTCATGAAAGGGCAGAACAAGAAACTCCGCTAGAAAAATTTGCTGATGAATTTGTGTTGGAAGTATTAAAAAACCATCCGGAATTAATTGTTGAAAATAAATAATTCTATAAACATGGAAACAAAGTATAATATTGGTGATTTTTCTGGACCACTAGATTTGCTTCTAGGGTTAATTGAAGAAGAAGAATTGAATATCAACGAAGTTTCTTTGTCTCAAGTCACTGAACAGTTTTTAAAATACTTAGAAAAAATAGAAAATAAACAACCAGAAGAATTGGCAGATTTTCTATTGGTTGCTTCTCGTCTTTTACTTTTAAAATCTAAAAAACTTTTACCACAATTTGTATTGGATGAAGAAGAAGGTCCAAGTTTAGAAGAACAATTACGTTTGTATAAATTATTTATTGATGCAGCGAAAGAAATAAATAAAAAATGGTTAAGTAGCACTCAAGCATATTTTCGTGAAGAACCAGCACGCCGGCTTGAAGCTTTTACACCACCAAGTAATTTGTCTTTAATTAGTTTAGAAGAACAATATCGTAAATTATTGGTTAGGTTGCAACCACCAAAGCCATTACCACAAACTCACATAGACAGAACAGTGCTTTTGGAAGAAAAAATAAAATCAATTTATGGTTTATTAAAAAAAATGAAAAATTTAAATTTTTCAGAAATTTTAAATAGTGCTCAAAATCGTACAGAAGTAATTGTTACTTTTTTGGCTTTATTGGAATTAGTTAAAGGTAAACAAGTTTTATTACGACAGTCCAATGTGTTTAGTGATATTGCAATAGAAAAAGTTTAGTTTTTATGATATGATATTTAAACTATGAATCTAATTTCTCAAATCGAATCAATTTTATTTGTGGCTTCCAAGCCTTTGTCTTTTAAGGATTTAATTAAGGCCACAGGAGTTAAAGAAGAAGAAATAAAAATTGCTCTAGAAGAATTAAAATTAAAATACAATAATTCGGGGTCAGGAATTAATATTTTGTTTTTGGAAGATAAAGTACAAATGGCTACTAATTCAGAAAACCAGGCAGTAGTAGATTTGTTTGTAAAAATTGAAGCCAGTGGAGAATTAACCAAAGCCCAATTAGAAACATTAACAGTAATTGCTTATCGTGGGCCGATTACTCGTCCAGAATTAGAACAAGTGCGGGGAGTTAATTGTGCGTTAATTTTGCGTAATTTATTATTGCGTGGTTTAATAGAAGAAAATGATGCAGAAAATAAAATTTTACCTACTTTTTGTTTATCTTTTGAGGCATTAAAACATTTGGGTGTAAATACACCTGCCAATTTGCCAAATTACAATGATTTACATACACATGAATTTGTAGAAAGAATATTGGGAAATGGTAATTTAAATTCCGACCAAGCAGAATAAGTTATGGAAGAAAATTTTTTGAATAATAATTTTAATAAGGGAAATAGCTGGCGTGCTTTGTTAGCTATTTTTGTTATTATTTTGATTGTGATTATCGCTATTTTTAGCAAAGATCAATTAGTTTTACCAAATTTTAAAGAAGTAAATAAAATTATTAAACCACTGGAAAATATTTTAAATAATCAGAATAATAACAAACCAGAACCTGTCAAAATAGTAAAACCAAAATTACCGGTTTTAAAAACCGTCATGCTTGATGCTAATAAATTTACAGCCAAAGCTATAATTGTGAAAGATAAAAAAACTGGAGCCGTACTTTTTAAAAAAAACGAATATGAAAAACGACCAATTGCCAGTATTACCAAATTAATGAGTGCCTTGGTGGTTTTGGAAAGAAATCCAGATTGGTTAGCTACTACAACAGTAATTGGAGAAGATTCACTAGATACCCATATGTACGCGGGTGATGTTTATACATTAGAAGAGTTATGGCAGGCGGCTTTGGTTGGATCTTCCAATAAAGCTATTTTAACTCTTAGCCAGGCTCTTGGTTGGCCATTGGAAGCCTTTGTAGAGCGTATGAATATCAAAGCTTTGGAATTAGGTATGATTGATGGCCATTTTGTAGATCCAACAGGGCTAAGTGAAGAAAATGTGGCCAGTGCTTCGGATTTGGCAATTCTTTTGAATGAAGCTTTAACGCAGAAAAAAATTCAAGAAACATTACTCATTAAAGAAATAAATTTATATTCGGCTGAACGTAAAAAGTCGCATCATATATGGAATACAGATTGGTTACTCTTGGGTTGGGTTCCCCAAAGTTTTCCGGAATTTATTGGTGGTAAAACTGGTTTTATTACTCTTTCTGGTTATAATTTTGCGATGCAAGTAGGGGATAGCGCTGGACACAAAATTACCATAGTAGTTTTGGGTGCCGACACTCATGAAGCGCGTTTTACGGAAGCCAAAGAAGCAGGTGAATGGGTTTTTGCCAATTACACCTGGCCACAATAATTTCCCCCTTAATAAAGGGGGAGTAAGGGGGTTGTTCAAACAACATCCTTAATCTCCACAATATCATCAATTAAATAATCCGGCTTTGACTTTGCTAATTCGTTTTTGTGTTGATAACCCCAACTAATACCAATGGTTTTAAAACCAGCAATTTTTCCAGCTTCTACATCGCCAAAAGTGTCACCTACATAATAACTTAGATTTTTATCCAGGTTGTATTCCTCTGTCAAAGAAATTAAAGTATCTTGTTTTTCGTGAACTTCGCCAATAGTTTTGCTAATTAATTTAGCAAAGCCAGATTTTTTTACATCGGGTAATAAGGTAGAAAGAGGATCAGAACTTAAAATAAAAAGTTGGTAGTTATTTTGATTTAAGTAATTAATGATTTCTGTTACCTGTGGATAAATTTCTGCTGTACCAGCCTCTTGTAAATGTTTTTCGTACAAAATGTTTTGTTTTTCTTTGCTAAGTTCAGGGAAATATTTATTCCAAAATTTCATGTAGGGCAAAGTAAAATTTCTTTTAATTTCGTCTTGGGTAATTGTCTCTCTACCTAATTCGGGGAAAATATTATCAACCACTTTACAAAAGAGGTGAAAATTATCACACAATGTTCCTGACCAGTCAAAAATAAACGCTTTGTTTTTCATAAATATTATTTATTTGGTATATCTATTTTAAAGAAGGGACATGGTGTTACTGTCTCCTCCTTACGAAGGAGGAGTACCCCGACGTCGCAGTCGGGGGGAGGTGGTTTGTCTGTCATTCCTGTCCCGTAACCTGGTACGGGATTCGCTATGCTCTAGCATTAGCGGGCAGGGAAATCGTCCACTTACTCTTACTTCCACTTTTTTAAAAAAGTGGAGTAAAAACTTCGCGCTAAACAAACACTGCGGAAAATTTAGGTCTCGTCATCCTTTTTGCTCGTGCGAACCTAAAGAGGTTCTAGACGAGCAAACCCTTCGGGTCACTCTTCCTCGCCTCTAAATTTTTACCTTGTGTTTGTGCGCGCGTGAACGAGTGAGTGAACGTTCTTTTGTTAATTGGCTTATGCTACTTCATTAATCTAAATATGATAACTTCGTATCTGCCTTTAACTATCTTGTAAGATTTTGCAGTTAACAAATGTCTGATTTTTGTAGAAATGGGCACCTGCACAATTTTGTCAATTTTAAATCCTATTTTATTAATCGCCTCAAAATAGTCTTTAAATTGATGATGAAAAATGTCTGAATTTTCTGAAAGGACAAAATCGGGCCTGTCTTTCATCTCGAAACCATCCCAATTCATTTCTGGGTGGGTGACAGAAAAAATTAGAGTACCACCTTTATGTAAAACACGAAAAAATTCATTTAAAGTAGGCTGTATATTTCGTAGGTGTTTTAATGTTTGAGCACAGTTAATTTTATCGAATTGCTCGTTTTTAAAACTCAATTTTTTTTCTAAGTCGGCTTGATAAAATTTTATAGCAGGGTATTTATTTCGAGCGACTTCTAACATTTGTTTTGAAAAATCAATACCGATAATATCAGCGTCTTTTTTATGAAATTCAACAGAATATTTTCCCGTTCCACATCCAGCATCAAGAATTTTTTCGTGTCGTTTCGGTGCCATCAATTTCAAAACATCATCATGCTCTAACAAGATGTGAGGATTGGGGTCAGTATCATATGCAGGCGCCCATTTATCGTATGCTTTTTGAGTACGTTTTGTCATAAGATTTGTTATAGTTGTTGTTATTTAATCATTAAAAATACCACTTCGGGAGGATTGAAAAGGCGAGCGCGAACGCCGGTTTCGCCAACCCCGCTAGTAATTAAAATTTTTCCTTTGTTGTTATCTAAATTTTGTAAGCCTTGGTAATATTTGGTTGGAAGTTTTGTGTCTACCCGGCCAACTGGGCCAACAAAAGGTAAGCGGATTTGTCCACCGTGAGTATGGCCTGAAAGTACCAAATCAATGTTTGGGTAATTATCTAATATAAAACTAGGGTTGTGGATAAGAGCAAGAGTTGGTACATTTTCTGTTCTTGTGGCTAAAATATTAAAATTAAGTTTTTTGGTCCAATATTCATCACCACCAAACAAATAAAAAGAAGAACTGTTAATGGTTATTTTTTCTAAATCGTTCATTAAATATCTAATACCCATGTTAGTTAAAATTTGTTTTGTTTCTTCATTTACATCACCACTATAATCACATTTATCATTTATTCCTCTAGAGCAAGAAACGCCATATTCGTGATTGCCGGGCACGGCATAAGTTGGGTAGAGTTTGGCTAGTTTTCTTAAAGGTTCTAAATAATCAAATTCTTCCGGTTGATAACTTTCATTGTCTACCAAATCTCCACCTAGTAATACTAAATCTGGTTTTAAAGAAACTATCCTATCAGCTACTTTTTCTCCCCAAATTGTTTGTTTGTATTTACCGGCCTGTAAGTCAGCAATAAAAACAATTTTTATTGGTTTGACAATATTTGGTAAATCAATTTCATAATAATTAGTAATTAATAATTTTGGTTCTAAAAAACTACCATAGACAGTTAAGAGAGTTAAAAAAAATAAAATTGTTATAATTAGTTTGGTAGTTTTGGAATGTCTTTTTTCCCAACTTTGGTTTTTTGAAATAGATAAATGGTATAATAAAAAAACCGCAGACAATGCAGTTCCGGCAATTAGAGCGACTATTAACAAATCAAAATATTCTTTCATAGTTGTCTAGTCAAAGTGTACCCAAGGAGGGACTTGAACCCTCACTCCCGAAGGAACACGATTTTGAGTCGTGCGCGTCTACCAATTCCGCCACTCGGGCCTAAAAAACAGTGGATATATTGTATAATATCTTGGTTTTTTTGTCAACTTCTGTTATAATATGGCATATGGCGAAAGTAATCTCGGTGGTAAACCAAAAAGGTGGGGTGGGCAAAACCACTACTGCCATGAATTTGGCTGCAGTTTTAAGTGATCTGGGTAAATTTGTGTTATTGGTCGACATGGATCCACAAGGCAATGCTTCTAGTGGTCTTGGTTTTGGTCACGATAAAGTAGATGTTGGTATTTATGAAGCTTTGGCCAAACAAAAGCGGGTTCACGATGTTATTAGAAATACGGCTCACGAAGGACTAAGACTTGCTCCTGCCACTCCAGACTTGGCTGGTGCCAATATAGAGTTGGTAGATATGGATAGGCGTGAACATCAATTAGCTGATTTACTTTCAGAATTAAAACACGCTTATGATTATATTATTATCGATTGTCCACCTTCACTTGGACTTTTAACAATAAACAGTTTGGTAGCAGCCGATGAACTTTTAATACCAGTACAAGCAGAGTATTATGCCTTAGAAGGTTTAGGACAATTATTGCAAACAATCAATTTAATTCAAACTCACGTAAAGCCAGAACTAGCAATTTTGGGAGCGGTAATTACCATGTTTGATAAAAGGACGAAATTATCCGAAGATATTTTGCATGAATTATATAAATATTTTCCCAGTACTATTTTTCGCACAGTAATTCCTCGCACCGTGCGCTTGGCCGAAGCTCCAAGTTTTGGTAAATCTATTTTTCATTATGAACCAGGTGGCAAGGGTGCTCATGCTTACGAAAAATTAGCCAGAGAAATTTTAGAAAAACATCAAATTTAATTTTATTACCTATGCCTCTAGGAAAGGGTTTAAGTTCGCTTTTACCACAAACCAATCGCAAAATAATTCGTAGAGAAACTGGAATTATTGAAGATAATTCTCGTATTTGGCATATACCAATTTCTCAAATTGTGCCCAACCCCGAACAGCCACGGCAGGTTTTTTCGCATCAAGAATTAGAAGATTTGGTTTCCTCAATCAAACAGCATGGAATTATTCAACCATTAACAGTTTCGGAAAAAGATGATGGTGGTTATGAATTAATTGCCGGTGAACGTCGTTTGCGTTCGGCTCAAATTTTGGGTTTAGAAACTGTGCCGGCCATTGTGCGTAGTGCTACACAACAAGAAAAATTAGAATTAGCTTTAATTGAAAATATTCAACGTCAAAATCTTAACCCTATAGAAGAAGCTTTTGCTTACAGTCGTTTGTTAGTCGAATTTAATTTGACTCAAGAAGAAGTGTCAGTGCGGGTTGGCAAAAATCGTTCCACAGTTGCCAATTTAGTGCGTTTATTAAGTTTACCAGAAAATATTCAAAAAGCTTTAGCCGATGGTAAAATTAGTTTGGGTCAAAGTAAAGCTTTACTTGGTTTGGAAGATAAAAAAACTCAAGCCGAAGTTTTTGCCAGTATGTTGGGTCAAAAAATGACAGTAAGAGAAGTAGAAGAAGCAGTAACTATTAAAAAACAACAATCTCACAAAGGTTTAGTAAGGCGTGATCCTAATATTTTGGCGGCTGAACAGTTGTTGGCCGAACATTTGGGTACCAAGGTTCATATTACTCAAAAAGGAGGAAGAGGAAAAATAGAAATTGAATTTTATTCTACAGAAGAGTTTAAAAAGATTTTGAATGAATTAACTTAAAAATACCCCGGGATGAACCCGGGGTTTATTTTCCTGGTTTAATATATTTAAAGAAGTCAGATAATTTGCTGTGTTTGTTTTTGATATAGTTTTTTACATGACTTTTGGCAGTATTAGTTTTAACAAATTTAAGCCAATCTTGTGCCGGTCCCTTACGATTTTTGTCAATAATTATTTCTACGACGTCACCGTTTCTTAATTCTGTATCTAGGCTAGTTAATTGATCATTGATCATCGCTCCAACACATTTATCGCCTACATCTGTATGAATGTGGTAGGCAAAATCTATTGGGGTGGCCCCTTCTGGTAGGTCGATTACGTCTCCTTTTGGAGTAAAAACAAAAATACGTGATTGTAAAAAATCTACTTTTATTTCTTCTAAATCAGAAAGACGGTTAAGAATATTTTTTTGTATGTCAGCCAATTCTTTTACCCAGCGTATTTCTTTTTTTGGTAAGCGGGCGCCAAATTCGTCATAATGCCAATGGGCTGCCACACCATATTCAGCCTCTTCATGCATTTCTGGAGTACGAATTTGAAATTCTACTACTTCTCCATCTTCCACAAATACAGTTGTGTGAAGTGAACGATAACCATTTGGTTTTGGTTGGGCAATGTAATCTTTAATACGTCCTTTTAGAGGTTTCCAAATTTTGTGGATAACCCCCAAAGAAGCATAACAATCTGCAATAGTTGGTACAATAATACGAAGTGCAACCAAGTCATAAATTTTTGCCACATCGTTGTCTTTGCGTTGCATTTTTTGGTAAAGACTATACATTTTTTTTTCGCGGCCGTGTAAATCAATAATTTTTATACCAGCTTCGCCAATTTCATTTTTTGCTTGCTCCTGAACGTTTTTTAATAATTGTTCCTTATCTTTTAATTTTGTTTCTTTTAACAAAATTGTCGCCTCATATTCTTTGGGGTAAATATATTTAAAAGCTAAATCTTCGAGCATACCTTTCATTTCGCCAATACCCAAGCGATTGGCAATAGGTGCATAAATTTCTAAACTTTCCAAAGCAATACGATATTGTTTGGGGGGAGGTAGAGCGTCTAAGGTCATTAGGTTGTGTATGCGATCAGCAAATTTAACAATCATTACTCGAATATCTTCTGCCATAGCAATAAACATTTTACGCAAATTTTCAATATAGCGTTCTACACCCCGGTATTTTAGTTTTCCTAATTTTGTAATTCCTTCTACAATAGAGGCAATTTCTGGGCCAAAATTTTTATTTAATTCTTCCAAAGTTACATTGGTGTCTTCTGGCACATCGTGGAGTAGGGCCGCACAAATAATAATCGGGTCAATTCTCATGTCTGTTAAAATCATGGCTGTTGATAAAGGATGAATAATATACGGTTCACCACTTTTTCTGGTTTGCCCCGCATGGGCTTTTTCAGCAAAATCATAAGCTAGCCTTACTAAATCAAGGTTTGATTGGTTGGTATAGGCAGTCATTTTTTCCAACAGATTTTCAATTGTTGGGTGTTTATCCATATATAGTATTTTTACTATATTTTAAGGTTTTTTGCAAGTTTTAAGGATTTTAAACCCCGAGTTTGTCTTCGGGGTTAAATCATTTATTTACTTTTTCTTTTAAAAAATCTTTTACGGCGTTCAGGAGCATTTTTTATAATTTCTGTACATTCTTCAAAAGTTAAACTGTTTGGTTCCCTATCTGTCGGTATTTTGCCGTTCTTTTTGCCGTCAGTAATATAAGGTCCATAACGACCATTTAATACTTTTAGGTCGGAATCAGGAAAAGTTTTAATTTCAATATTGGCTTTTCTCTCGGCTTCTTCTTTGGTTAGACTAATTACTTCTGCTAAAGTTATGGTATAGGGATCTTGTTCTTTAAGTGAAAAATTATTTGTACCTATTTTGGCATAAGGCCCAAAACGACCAATAGTAACAATTACTTCTTCACCTTTTTCGTTTTTGCCTAAAGATTTTGGTAATTCAAACAAAGGAAGAACTTCTGCCAAAGTTACCGTGTCTAGATCTTGTTCTTTTTTAAGTTTAGAAAATTTTGGTTTTTCTTCGTCGTCTTTGTCTCCTAATTGAGCAAAAGCTCCGTAGCGGCCAACACGTACAGATACTTTTTTATTGGTTTTAGGGTCAATTCCCAAATCACGTGTCATGGTTGTTTCGGCTTTGGATAATTCATCACTTTTCTTAACAATTAGTTCGTGAAAAGGAGCATAAAAAGTAGCGATAATTGGTTGCCAGTCTTTGGTGCCTTCGGCAATTTCATCTAAATTTTCTTCCATTTGAGCAGTAAACTGGTAATCAACTATTTGGGGAAAGTGTGCTACTAATAAATCATTTACTACAAAAGCAATTTTCTTTGGGGCTAATCGTTTATTATCGTCGCGTTCCACGTAGCCACGGTCTTCAATAGTGGCAATGGTGGGAGCGTAAGTGCTTGGCCGGCCAATGCCATATTCTTCCATAGCTTTTACCAAAGTAGCATCGGAATAACGGGCTGGCGGTTCAGTAAAATGTTGTTCAGGTTTTAATTCTTGACAATTTAAAGCATCATTAATTTTTAATTCTGGTAAAATTTCTTCTTTAATGTTTTCGGGATAAATTTTTAACCAGCCTTCAAATAGCATGGTTTGGCCATTGGCTCTAAAGGTATATTGTTTTGCAGAAATGTCTATCGAAGTTTTGTTTAATTTAGCATCAGACATTTGAGTGGCTACAGCGCGACGCCAAATAAGGTCATAAAGTTTGTATTGTTGCGGTGACAAGAATTCTTTAATAGATTCTGGAGTGCGGAAAACGTCGGCTGGACGGATAGCTTCATGGGCTTCTTGTGCGCCTTTAGATTTGTTTTGGTAATAACGAGGTTTTTCTAAAGAATATTGTTTGCCGTATTCTTTATTAGTTAATTCTTTAGCTTCGGTTAAAAATTTTTGCGATAAATTTACCGAGTCTGTTCTCATGTAAGTAATAAGACCGATTGAACCTTCAGTCCCAAGTTCAATACCCTCATAAAGTTGTTGTGCCAAAACCATAGTTTGTTTGGCAGAATAACCAAATTTTTGATTGGCATTTTGCTGTAAACTAGAAGTGGTAAAAGGTGGTGGAGGAGTACGTTTGGTTTCTGATTTTTTTAAATCAGTAATTTTGTATTCCGTTTTTTCTAAATCTATTAAAATTTTATCAATTTGTTCTTTGTTTTTTAAATCTAGTTTATCTAGTTTTTTATTATCAATAGCATTTAATTCTGCACTAAAGTTTTGTTCTTGTTTATTTTTATTAAATATTCCCTCAAGACTCCAATATTCTTCGGCATTAAAGGCCAAAATTTCCTTTTCCCTTTCCACACACAAACGAACAGCCACGGATTGTACACGTCCAGCTGAGAGACCACGGGCGACTTTTTTCCACAATAGTGGTGATAATTCATAACCAACCAATCTATCTAAAATTCGTCTGGCTTGTTGAGCATCAACTAATTTTAAATCAATAGAGCGAGGATTTTTTAAAGCTTCTTCGATTGCCGATTTGGTAATTTCATGGAAAACTATACGTTTGGCTTTTGTAGGGTCAATGTCTAGTACTTGCGCTAAATGCCAAGAAATAGCTTCTCCTTCACGATCTTCGTCCGAAGCAAAGACAACTTCTTTTTTACTAGCCGCTTTTTTAAGCAGAGCCACTTGTTTAATCTTTTCTTTGGAAACAGTATAGGTTGGTAAAAAAGTACCGCCTAGAATATCAATCCCCATTTTACTTTTTGGCAAATCTCGCACATGACCAAAAGAAGACTCTACAACAAAGTCTTTGCCAAGGAATTTACTAATTGTTTTTGCTTTAGTAGGGGATTCTACTATTACTAAGGTTTTCATATTTATACAGCATAAAGCAAAATTAGTGAATTGTCAACTTTTGTCGAATTTCGCCGGCCAAATACAATGAGCCTGTTACCAGTAATAAATCATTCTTTTTGGTTTTTTTTAAACTCCATTTATAAGCCTCGATAGATTTATTAAAAGTTCTAATTTGACAGTTAATTTTGCTATCTTTAAGCATTTTTTTAATTAAAGCTAGTTTAGCTGGTTTTTTAAATTGTGAAGCAAATTTGGTAATAGCAATAGTATTTAGTTTAAGAGTGATTAACTGTTTTATAATTTTTTTGATGTTTTTGTCTTCTGAAAAGCCAATAACCAAATTTAAATTTATAAAATTAAGTTTATTTACAGTTTCAACTGTTGTTTTCATCTTATCTGGATTGTGGGCACCATCCAAAATAATTAAAGGTTTTTTAGAAATAATCTCCACTCGTAATGGTAACTTTGTTTTTTCTAAACCAGTTTTTATTTTTGAATAGGGGATTTTAAGTGATTTGGCAATATTAATTGCTAAAATAGCATTTTTTATTTGATGATTACCAAGTGCGTTTAATTTATAATTATTGTTTTGGTATTTGAAAATTTGATAATTTGAAAATTGATTGGAAATTGGAAATTGGTTATTGGAAATTTCAAGAGAAACTTGTCTTTTTTTACATTCAGCTTTGATAATATTTAAAATGTTTTTATTTTTTTCCGTGGTAAACATTTTGCAGTTTCTCTTGATGATTCCTGCTTTTTCATATGCAATCTTGGTTTTAGTTTTGCCTAATATTTCGGTGTGGTCCAAACCAATATTGGTTATTACAGCAACATCTTTGTAAGGAATTACATTGGTAGAGTCATAACGCCCACCACAGCCAACTTCCAAAATACACCACTTTACTCGTTTTTGGGCAAACCAATATAAACCAACGGCAGTCATTAATTCAAAATGAGAAATTGGATCATAAGGAGAATTTTTTAAATAAGTTGTTAGTTTTGGTTTAAGCTTGGTTATTATTTTTGCAAATTCTTGTTCATTAATTGTTTTACCATTAATTTGCCAACGGGTCATAGTTGGGCCAACTTCTGGTGAGGTCATGGTACCAGTTTTAAATTTATTGGCTCGCAAAATACTATCAAGCATTAAACAAACTGAACCTTTGCCCGAAGTACCAGTAACATGAATATAGTGGGGGATTTGACGTTCTGGATTGTCAATTAAATCTAAAAAATATTGTAAACGTTCAAGATAGACACCACACTCTGTAGCATCTTTTAAATATTCTTTTCTGCCAAGTTTGGACCACAAAAGAATAAATTTTTTTGCCTGTGAATAATTCATATTTTAAAAGGCATTTGGCTGTTTTTTTATAAGTATAATATACTAAAAAACACCTATTGACAAATTCGTTAAAATGTGCTATGATAATTTGTTAGTTCTTTTTAAGTTCCTGGTTTTCTTTTTGCTTTGTCATCGCGAGGCCGAAGGCCATGGCCATCCCAATGGGATTGCTTCGTTCCTCGTAATGACATGTAGAAAGAAGGCCGGGATTACAATATCTCGGCAAAAGGGTGGTAAACCCCAACCCGACATGGAGTCGGGTAAAGGCAAACCACACAGCTGGGAGGTGCGGAACATGGATCGCAAGTTTAAGGGATCGCAGAGCCGGCAGATCGAGAAACTGGTGGGTGACGTTCTTGCGTCGCTTGCTCCAGACAAGGATGAGCTTCAGGAGCGCGTTCTCGCTGCCCCCGAACGTTCCGCGTTGTTTCAGCAACGTGTGCGCGAGGTGTTGGTCGCGATGCTGGCGCGGTATTTCATCTCGCTCACGGACGAGGAGGCGTTTGCGTGGCTCATGGAAGATGCCGGGCAGGAGGAGCTGTACGCGCGACAGATCATCACTGGTTGCCGCAAGGGCGCCAGGGAGCAAGGGTTCGCGGATAACGTGCCGTGCCACTACGCCGTTGAGGCAGGCGCGACGCTCAAGTTCACGATCCCCACACTGGGCTTGTGCGTGGATGACTTCAGGTACCTGCAGGGCTGGGCGTTCCCAGACACCCCGACCGAGCGCTGTCTCGTGTCCGGTGTCCCCACCGCGCTGCGCGAGGCTGCAAGCCAGAACATTACTACGCAGCTCCGGACGCTCGCGGCAGTGGAAGTCCACTGGGGCGTACCGACCGGCTTCTTCAGTCAGGAGCTTCTGCCGACCGTCTACACGGCGGGTGTCGCCCTCATGCACCACAAGGTCACCAAGCGTGACATGTTCAACGGCCTGTGGGTGCGCACTGGCACCTGCATTGCGGGCGGGCGCCGGCTCCGTCTGGACTGGCGCGGTGGTCGGCTCGCCTGCGGCATCTGGCGCTGGGGTGCCGATGGCTTCCCGGGCCTCGCCGTCGCCGCTCTGGGGGTGACCAAGGCACTCGAGCACTAGGGCTTTCGGCCCTGTCGTTCGGCACGTTGGTCGCTTCGGTTCTTTGGCCCTCGGTTCGCTTCGCGCGGATCGAGGGCCTCTTCATTTATAAAATAAGTTTTTTTAAAGTAAAATTTTTGTTATAATATGTTTGGCTGCGTCGCCAGTTGCTTATGTCTATGTCTGCCTGCTGGTAGGCAGGGATATAAGCCGGCAGTACAGGATATATACTCGCCCGAATATCTGCACTTATGGGTTCAGATAGTGTGTGTTTATATATTAAATTTATATTCTTTACACCCCGTGCCATTCATTAACGCGCTCAAGGCGCGGCATTAGTTGTAGCTCGCGGAGTATTCCAAAGGTGGTATAATGGACAGTGTTTGGCATTTCTGCAATGCGGACGGCAACCGGCTCAATCTGAACTGGAACGATGGTCGGCTCAACTGCGACAACTGGAACTGGGATGACAATGACAACCCGAACATCGCCGTCGCCGCTCTGATGGTGTAAAGGTTTAAAAAAAAGATACTCAATTTGTTTGAGTATCTTTTAAATGAGATATTTATTTGTAAAAATTTTGAGTACTTTGAATCCATTTGCCTAGCATTCTTCCTGTGCTGGCAAGTTTTTGAGATAATTGTCCATATTTTTTAGCGTCCAATCCTTTTGCTTCCCACAGAAGTGTGACAAAAAATTTTAAGTTATCTAATTTTCTGCTTAACTCATTTAGAAAAATCAGCTTATCTTCGCGTTTAGTATATTTAGCGGTTAAAGTTATTTCTAAGATATTAATAAACATTTCATCTATTTTTATTCCCAAAGTGTGCCGCGTCAAGCGTGGTAAAAATAATAAAAAATTATGCCACAACAAATAACACTCTTTGAACAAAACCAGAATGGGCAGATCATCACTCCGTTGGGGGGGGGTCTTAAAAGTATTCAGATTATTAGAAAGATCCAATTGATTCATACATATAATGATATTATCAATTTAGAAAATTTATGTTTAGCGTGGAAAGAATTTATTCTTGGTAGGAAAAAGAAAAATGATGTATTAAAATTTAGTGATAATCTAATGGATAATATTGTAACACTTCACGAAGATTTGGCAAGTAAGATTTACCAACATGGTGGTTATGAAAATTTTTATGTTAATGACCCGAAACGTCGGCATATTCACAAAGCAGCTGTCTGTGACCGCTTGCTCCACCACGCCATTTACCGTATTTTGTATCCATTTTTTGATAGAACATTTATTGACAATTCATTTTCTTGTAGAAAAAATAAGGGACTGCATAAGGCCTTAAACAAGTTTAGAGAAATGTTTTGTAAAGTTAGTAAAAATAACCACCGTGCTTACTGGGTATTAAAGTGTGATATTAAAAAGTTTTTTGACAGTATCGATCACAAAATTTTATTAGATATTTTGAGTGAGTATATTTCAGATAAAGATGTTATATGGCTACTGGAGAATGTAGTTGAAAGTTATAGTACAACTCCGGCAACTCCCCTTGAACCCCTTCTTGGTAACAGGGGGACAACAGGCCTGCCACTCGGAAATTTAACCTCGCAGCTTTTTGCTAATGTTTTTATGAATGTATTTGATCAATTTGTAAAACATAAATTAAAAGTTAAGTATTATGTTCGCTACGCCGATGATTTTGTATTTTTATCTAATGATAGACAATATTTAGAAAGTATAATACCTGTAATTCGCAATTTTTTAGTTGAAAAATTAAAATTAACTTTGCATCCTAATAAAATATTTTTGCAGACAATTACTTCGGGTATCGATTTTCTTGGCTGGAAGCATTTCGTTGGTCATCGTGTACTCCGCAAAACAACACGAAAAAGAATGCTGAGAAGAATTAAAGAGAACCATACAAATGAAACATTACAATCTTATCTGGGTTTGTTAAGCCACGGTAATGGTGGCAAGGTTAAAGAACAACTTTTAAATGAATATTGGTTTAATAAAAATTTGTAATAATGCAAAGATATGGTTAAACAAAAAACAGCTCGATAAAAGCTGTTTTTTGTTTCTAATTATTTTACAGAATATTTAGGATTCAATTTTACAAATGGTAAAGTAATATGGAATTTTTTATTTAGCAAACTAAATAAGTAATTAAAACCAATAAAAGTAACGGTAATACCAATTGCCATTAAACCTCGTTCTTTCCAAACAATTGGAATTAAACCAATCCAGACATAAGACTTAAGACCTAAGATATAAAGAAATAAAACCCCGCCAACCGCATGGGCAGTAAAAGTTGTTCCAAGCGCCCGCAATAAAATTGATTTTTCGTAAAAGAAATAAGCAATGATTGGAACTAACCAATAAAGTGCGTATACCCAAGCAATTCGGCCTTCGGGGTGAGCCCAAAAAGCAATCATACAAATTGCTGGCACAAGTAATATTAGTTTTGATTTTCGAGCAAAATAGAGAGCAGAAAATAATACTGGAAATAAACGAATGATTACACTTAGGTCGGTATTAAAACCTTGCCAAGCCCAATTAATTAATTGCATGACGCCAACAGTTACCAAACCCCAAATTGAACCTACAAAAGCTCCCGCAATTGGACCGTAGAAGTCAAAAAGACTAAATTTGGTGTTAGAACCAATAATGTTGGTAAAAGGAATTTGCATTAAACCAAAACCGGTTAGTACAAAAAGTGCGATAAATATTGATTTTTTAGAAATTAAATTTTTTATTTGCATACGTTTTGTTTAAGTTAATAAGTGTATAAGTTTGTAAGTGTGTAAGTAGCCATTATCACTTTTGAGATTGTATCCAGCGTCTGAGTAGTTTGCCAACTTCATTTGTTAAAGAATAGATTTCTCTTGCTTTTTTTATGTCCAAATATTCTAAATCTTTTGAAAGAATTAAATAATACTTTACTTCTTCCAACGAAGTTAAAGCCATTGTATAGAAATGTAATCTATCTTTTTTGGTTTCGCGGTGAAAACCCTCTGTTATATTAGCTGCTACAGAAACAGAAGCACGACGCATTTGAGAAATTAAAGCATAAAGTTCATCTTTAGGATATGTTTTAGTTATTTTGTAAATATGTATTACCAGTTGGTGGGCTTTTTGCCAAGCGTTTAAATCAGTCCAATTTTTTACTAATACCATACTCAAAATACTTATTCACTTACACACTTACTCACTTACCACTGCCAAGAACGTACATCATTCCACCAAGATTTTTTACCTTACCTTTCATTTCCATTAGGGTAAGTGTAGCATTTGTAGTGGCGCTGTCAAGGTCAGAGTTTTTAATGATTTGTTCAATATTAATTGGTTCTCGAGAAAGGATTTTCAAAATTTTGGCTTCATTTTCGGTTTCGGGAATAATTTCTCGATTAACAATAATATCATTTAAACTATCCAATTCTAAAATTTCTAAAATATCTTGGGCTTTGGTAATTAAATGGGCACCAGTTTTTAATAAATTATTTCCACCTGCTGAATTCATAGTATTGATATTTTGTGGTACAGCAAAAACTTCACGATTATTGTCCAAGGAACATTGAGCAGTAATTAGAGCCCCGGAAGATTCTGGAGCTTCAATTACTAAAGTGCCCAAGCTCATGCCAGCCACAATGCGGTTGCGACGAGGAAAGGTGTAGTGGGTGGGGATAGTTCCAGGTGGATATTCAGAAATTATTGCTCCACCAGCTTCCACAATGCGTTTAGACAGGTTTAAGTGTTGTTTGGGAAAGATGTGGGCGTTGTTGATTCCAGAGCCCAAAACCGCAATAGTTTGGCCGCCAGCTTTTAGACAGGTGTCGTGGGCAATGCCGTCAATGCCTAGTGCCAACCCAGAGACAATGGTTAAGCCGTGATTCACGAGTTCGTGTGTTAGTTCTTCGGTAATTTGTTTGCCATAAGTAGAATATTTTCTAGTACCAACTACTGCCAAATTGTAGCCAGTATTATTTAATTTACCTTTTACAAATAAGCAAAATGGGGGATCATAAATTTCCTTTAATAAACGTGGGTAATCCTGATCTTCTTTGGTTAAACAATAAATGTTTTCGTGTTTTAAAATTTTGGCAATTTTTTCTTCGTCTAAATTATTTTTCCAGTTTATAAATTCACTAACTAACTTTTCTTCCCAGCCCATTTTTATTAAATCATTGGCGCTAGCTTGCCAGGCATTGTCTAGATTATCAAAAACCGCTATCAAATTTTGATAGCGTTTAGAGGTTATTTTGGGAAAGTATGAAAGTAAAATTTCTTTTTTCATTTAAATTAATTTTAATATTTCCTCCAGACTCCTGTTTATTACTTCTTCAACTTTTTTTCTTTCCAAAAGTCCAAATTTATTTAAAACAAATTTAGCAGTATCTTTCATTTTTTTTTCGTTTTCACTTGCAATACCTACTCGTACTCGGATAAAATTTTGAGTTTTAAGGTGTTCAATAATTGATTTGACTCCGTTGTGTCCAGCATCGCTTCGGTCTTTTTGTACGCGAATGTCTCCTAATTTTAAATCTTTGTCATCATGCACCACAATTAAATCTTTAACAGTTAATTTATAAAAATGAGCAATTAATTGTACGGCCTCACCAGAGTTATTCATAAATGTTAAAGGCTTGGTCAAAACTATTTTTTCATTGTTTAATGTTAGCCCACAGATTTCGGCATTAAATTTTTTGCTTAATTCCCAATTAGAAGCGCCAGAAAGTACCAGTTTTTTTTGTAAAGCATCCAGCACCATAAAACCCACGTTATGACGTGTTTTAAGATATTCTTTTCCAGGATTTCCTAAACCAATGATTAATTTCATAAGTTTATCTTTTCATTTTTGTCATTCTTATCATTATTGGTGTGCCATAAAAATCAAATTCTTCACGCAAACGTCGTTCGATAAAATTTATATAAGAACGATGTAAAGAAGTTTTTGGTTTAATGTAAAGTTCAAAGACTGGGGGATTAATGTCTAGTTGTTTAAAACCAAGAATTTCTGGATGATGCACGCCTTTGTCGCGAGAAGGCAAATGTTCTTTTACTAGTTTTTTCATAAAATCATGCAATACATCCTCTGGAACAGTTGTTTTTCGGGTTTGGTAAGCGTGGATAATTTCTGGGAAAATACTGTGAATTTTTTGTCCGCTAAGGGCGCTAACAAACAAAATTGGCGCAAAATCAACATGAGGAAAGTAATCTTTAATCATTTGTTTTACAGAATTATAAATATAATCTGTACGTTCTTCGGCCAAATCCCACTTATTTATTAAAATTATAACGCTTTTTACTCTTTTTTCCAAAAGTCCGCCTAATTGGCGATCTTGTACGGAGATAGTTTCACTGCCATCTAAGACAAACAAAATAACCTCAGCATCTTCGGTAGACAAAATACTGCGACGAATACCTTCTTTTTCCAAAAAGCCATCTACTTTGGCTTTGCGACGAATACCGGCTGTATCAATAAAATTAATTAATTGATTTTTTTCTTTGCCATTTTCCAAATATTTGTAAGTTACCAAAGTATCAAATGGTTCGCGAGTGGTGTGGGCAATTGGACTAACAATTACTTTATCTTCACCAACCAATTTATTAAATAAAGAAGATTTGCCAACATTGGGCTTGCCAATAATACTAACATTTATTACCTCTTCATTTTCTTTTTCAATTTTTGGGGATTTTTTTTGTTTGTTTAAAAGTTTATAAATTAAGTCCAACAAATCACCAACATTTCTACCATTCCCGGCCGAAAGCGAGAATGGTTCACCCAAACCTAATTTTTGCCAATCACCATTAAAAATATTTTGTTCAATTTTAGCAGTATCGGCTTTATTAGCCAAAAGCAAAATTGGAGTTTTTTTACCGCGGACCAACTTGGCCAATTCCTTTTCTTGAGGTAAAATGCCGTGCTTGGCATCGGTTACAAACAAAATTAAGTCTGCTTCGGCAATAGCTTTTTTAGTTTGGATAATAATTTCTTTTTCCAAGGGCACATCATCGGTAAAAGTAAGACCACCAGTGTCTATTAAATGAATATTTTTTCCTCGCCAAATAACAGTTTCTTCATTTCTGGTACGTGTCGTTCCAGCAATTGTAGAAACCAAAGCTTTATGAGTTTCGGTTAAACGATTAAACAAGGTTGATTTACCAACATTTACTCGTCCAACCAAAACAACTTTTGGTAAATTGTCGGTTTTAATTTTTTTGTTCCATTCAGACATATTATTATTCAATATTATCTTCGCCCAGTAAAATTAAGATATCGGTGCCGGTGGCGGCATTTATATTTGTGGGTGGTTGTTGCTTAATGGGTAAGTGAAGTTCTTGACTTAAAGAGTTTTCAATTTCTGTTTTTTTGTTTGTTAAATTAAATATTCCACTGTATGGTTGAGGTCTGGTTTCACTATTGCCAATAAGTTCAATTGTAAAACCTTTATCTTCTAAACGTTTTTTTAGACGAGCAGCCAAGCCAGCATTCCAAGTACCATTTTGGATTTCTACTGTTATAATTTTGTCGATAATATTTTCGTTTTTTAAAGTTTGTTTTGGAGTATCGTCGGTTTTCGTTTCTTTGGCAGTTAATTCTCCAGAAAAAACATTACTTATAGTATTATTTATTTCTGTAAAATTGCCAGTTTTGGGAATTAATAAAAATGCTCCATCAACTCCAAAAGTTGATTTTAAATAGCCAGTTTCCGAATCATCAAATACTAAATTGGTAATTTGATTAAAATTTAATTCGCGAGCAAGTTTAATAAAACTAATAATGTCAGAAAATTCTAAATTGGTAGTAATATGATTTTCCAAACTTTTAATAATATTATTTATTTTTAAAGGATTGCTTAAGGTAGAAAAGGAAAGCATTTTTTCTTTTAAGGCCAAAAGAATTTTTTGTTGTCGTCTGGCTCGAGCAAAATCCGAACCTTCTGTGCCAGAGCCATGGCGTGAGCGAGCATATTTTAAGGCTGTGTTACCATCCATAGTTTGCACGCCTTTAACAAAACTTACTGTTTGATAGTCGTTGTTTGGGGCAGGGTACATGTGATCGGTAAAGTCATTTTCAACATCAATAGTCACTCCACCTACAGCCTCAATAATTTCACCAAAAGCTTTAAAATCTACTCTTATATAATAAGGAATATTTAGATCAAATGTTTCACTAAAAATTTTTCTGGCAAATTCGCCACCTGTACCAGTTTCTTTTGTTTCGCCCAAAGAATTTATATAATTTATTTTTTTAATGCCTTGTTTTGGTACTGCTACACCCAAATCACGAGGAATAGAAATCATGGCAATTTGGCCATTTGAGGGTTTTAAACCAACAATAATATTTGTGTCAGTTAAAAAAGGTCCATCATGTCCAACTCCACCCATGCCTAATAATAAAATATTAATTCGATCTTTGTCTTGTCCAATAAGTTCTTTGTCTTGATTAAAGACCAAGTATTTCATTTTTTGGAAAAATCCTTCTGGTTTTTTTGGTTTAAGTGTAATCGGATCGTAAGCTTCAGGGTCATTGGGAGCTTTTTCACTAATAATGTTTTTGGCTAAACACCCACCCAAAAAAAGTAAAATAATAATAATTAAAAAAATTAGCCAACGTGGTTTTTTAGGCTTAATTATTTCTGTTTGTTGTTCCAAAAAATTGATTGGCCGATATTCCATATACGTGACTTATTATAGGCTATTTTGTGGTTTTTGGCAATTGTGGCAGTATTGTCACAAGATATTTAATTTGTTATACTTTTTGTGCTATAATGGATCTGTAGCTCATTTTTAAATAAATTATATGCCACAATTAATTAAAGATATTGCTAGTTTGGGTCAAGTTTTGCACGAATGGTCAATTTTGGAATACGAGCAACACGAAAGGAATACTGCTTGGTATGTAATAATGGGAGTGCTCGGTGTAGGCTTGGTAACTTATGCTTTGTTAACTGGTAATTTTTTGTTTGCTTTAATTGTGGTATTGTTTGCAATTATTTTGTTTTTGCAGTCACACCAAAGTCCACGAAACGTGCTTTTCCAAATTACTGATTTGGGCGTGGTGGTGGGTAGTCGTTTTTATCCTTATTCCGAATTAAATAATTTTTATGTAGTTTATAATCCGCCAGAAGTAAAGAATTTGTTTATTAGTTGTAAAAGCACTTGGCGACCACTTTTACGTATTCCTTTGTTAGACAAAAATCCCGTAGAAGTAAAATATAGTTTACGCGAATTTTTAACAGAAGATTTAGAAAAAGAAGATGAACCTATGAGTGAAAAGATCGGGCGTAATTGGCGCATTCATTAAAAACAGTTAATTAATACAAAAATAGCCTTGGGGCTATTTTTGATTTGTGCACTCGGCAGGGAATCTCGCTCGTCCGCTTGTGGCGGACTCTCACGAAAACCTTCTGGTTTTCGTGGGCTTTCCTCGGCAAGTGAAAACTTTCGTTTTCACCCTTTCCTGTTCGATTCCTGAGTGCAAAAACAAAAATCGCTTTTAAGCGATTTTGTGTTTGTGCACTTGCACGGTCTAGAACCAAATTAATACAGTCAACCAAGGGCTTATTTGAGGGTCATCTAGAATTCGGCCTGAAGCACCTCGGTCTGGGGTCATAATATCATATTTGAGGAAATGGGACAAGACATGTGGGACAGTTTTTGAAGATTTTTTTGAAGTATCAGAAAAGGGCTTTTTTATCTAAATTTAGTATAAAATCAGACAGGACACAACTTCCTTCTGGATGTCTTACTGTCCCATAATTATTCCGTAGCAATCTGAATTCGTCCACATTTAGCCTCTGCCTCATTAACAATTTTCATTACATCATCAATCACTGGCTCGCTGGCGATTAGTTTGTTTCCATTTTTAAGTTCTAAATTAACAATCCGACTATGCGATTGAAAGGCTTTAGTCACTTCGCAATTAGCCACGGCAGTTTTAGCCATATCCCAAGTACTGTTAGTTTCTTGGGTAAATGTTTTTCCATCAGGGGTAGCACACTGTGGTGGGTTGGATTTCATTATAGAAAAACCAGCGTTAACACATTCATCAAAATTTCTAATATTACTTAATAACTCTTGGCATTTTTCATGGCTCACTATGTCACTTTTAGGCAGACAATCTTTTAATTCTTCGGCTATGGATAATTCTTTAGATTGAACTTTAATGCTTTGGGCGATGCGATCCACTATACCATCAACATCAAAAGCTGTACGTTCATTTTCACATTCAGATGCTTTTGGTTCATCGTAATTTTGACACTGAACAAAACGCAAGCTGAAAGTAATGTTAGTTGTCTTGTTATCTTTGCTAAAAGCATAAATATAGCTAGTGTAAGTACTTCCCGCCGCCCCTTCGCTTTGTCGGGTGACACAATATGAACGGTCATCTACTAACCGTAATTCAGTCTGTTCGCTAGATTGAACTTCCACACCAGACGGCACACAAACAAACGGCGTGTTTAGTATTTGAACTTGTGGTGGCCACTCTGCTTCATTAATGTATTTGGCTAAAATTTCTTTTGGATAACTAAATGATATACCATCCCTGGTAGTGGCATCTTGCCAAAGTTCATTATCTGTTT
>Ga0076113_118_pt1 | contig 39420 bp, 38 predicted proteins | sample RifGroC2_FD_67670 | JGI IMG/M metagenome (GOLD analysis project Ga0076113, IMG submission 67670) | Parcubacteria (Magasanikbacteria) bacterium GW2011_GWC2_37_14
GTATGAACTATTCCACACCTCTACTCAATGGGCCTTTAGGGGCTCATTTTGTATTGGAATGGGTTTCCATTTGGGGCTCATGTTGTATTGTACAAGACTCCCGTTTGTACATCTTTTTAAGATGTGCTATAATATACGGGCTTGAAAAATATCTTGAACATTTTTGTTAAAGGTATTAAAGCAATAGGGTTAATTATTAGCCCAAAAATACTGTGTGGCATGACCCGTCGTTTAGGCGGGTTTTGCTTTTTAGCCAGCCAGTTTTTACTGGCTGGACTAATCCGCCATAGCCCGTTAGGGCGAAGGCGGATTCTTGTTTAAAATAGATGATCAATTATGAACCAACTGTCACACCTACAAAAAAATAAACAAAATTTAGAATTGCGTTTTGCTATTTTAAAAGCGATTCGTGGTTTTTTTTCTGCAGAAAATTTTGTAGAAGTAGAAGTACCTTTGATTGTAAAATTACCTGGTCAAGAGCCAAACTTATCCCCAATTAAAGTTAATATTCATAACGAACGTGGTGAAGAATTTAATGGTTTTTTACATACCTCCCCCGAGTACACCATGAAAAAATTATTGGCCGTGGGTTGGGAAAAGATTTTTTATTTGGGAAAAACTTTTCGCGATCAGGAAAGTTTTGGTGGTACGCATAATCCCGAATTTACCATGTGTGAATGGTATCGGACAAACGAGGATATGTTTAAGTTGATGGATGATCTAGAAAATTTGTTTAATTTTGTGGCCGGGACTGTCCAAAGTAATAAAAGTTTCAAATTTCAAAGAATAACAATGAAAGAACTGTGGCAGAAATATGTGGGTGTAAATTTGGACGAATATTTGAGCGAAGACAAAATGTTTGAATTATGTGTGACACAAGGTTATCAACCCCAGAAACAAGAAAGTTATGAAGAATTATTTTATCGCATATTTTTAAATAAAATTGAAGCTAATTTAATTGAACCAACAATTGTTTATAATTATCCGGCTAAAATGGCTTCTTTGTCCAAATTATCAGCAGCTGACCCTAATTATGCCGAGAGATTTGAAGTTTATATTAATGGTTTGGAATTAGCCAATGCGTTTTCCGAATTAACCAATGGCAAAGAACAGTTAAAACGGCTAAAATTGGAACAAGCCGAGCGCGGGCAAAGTGGTAAGGATGTGTTTGATATTGATGAGGATTTTATCGAAGCCCTAAATTTTATGCCAGCTTCGGCAGGTATTGCCTTGGGGGTGGATAGATTGGTGATGCTATTAGCCTCTTGCCAAGAAATAAATAATGTGATAACATTACCGATGTCAAAAATTTTTTAATTTGTAATGTCATGCTGAATTTATTTCAGCATCTTTCCTAAGTATAAAAGATCCTGAAACAAGTTCAGGATGACAATTTTAAATGTATGGGAGATACAACCGATATTAGAAAAGGTGCAGTTATTCGTCACAATAATGATTTGTATGTGGTAACTTTTGCACAATTTGTAAATCCTGGCAAAGGGGCTGCTTTTGTGAAAACTAAATTAAAAAGTATTTCCAATGGTAAAGGTACCGAAATGACTTATAAAAGTGGTGAAACTGTAGATGTAGTACGAGTGGATTATGTAAATATGCAGTATTTGTACAACAACACCACTACCTATTCTTTTATGAATAAGGATACTTATGAAACTGCGGATGTCTCAGCTGATATTTTGGGTGATGATCTTAAATATTTAAAAGAAGGTTTGGAAGTGATAATGGCCACTCACGAAGGAAATGTAGTAGCCATGAACTTACCAAAGAAGATTCAATACACTGTAAAAACTGCGCCACCAGCCGTGCGCGGTGATACTGCCTCTGGTAATGTTACCAAAGAATTGGTTATGGATAATAATTTAATTGTTTACGGCCCAATTTTTATTAAAGAGGGTGAAGAAATTTTGGTAAATACCGAGACAGGGGATTATGCTGGAAGAGTGAGTGAGTAATTATGGATTAGTATGTTCCTCCCTTGTTAAAGGGAGGACAGCCTTCGCCGTGAGCTCACTTCGTGGTGACTCAATGGAACCAGGCCGAACGGGAGGGATATTGGCCAACAACCCCCTTAACCTGTCTGCCGGTAGGCAGGTCCCCCTTTATTAAGGGGGAAAAACCCGCTGGTAAGGCGGGTTTTTAAATTAACAAATATATTATTGTTATTTGCACCAGCAAGATTATCGCCAACACCGTTTGAAATGAATTTTTTTGTGTCTTGTGGCGAAAATAGTTCATGCCAAGAAGTGTGCCGAGCGAACCTCCAATTAGTGCTAGGCTCCAAAGAATTTTTTCGGGAATCCGCCGATGATTTAAATTAGCTTTCATTTTGTCGTAGCCAATAACAAAAAAGCTAATCAAATTCAGACAAATTAAATAAATTATTAAAATATCCACAAAATTATAATTAACGTGATTGTTTTAAATGGTACTGGCGGTCGCTTTCGGCCAATTGGATCATCGATTGCCGCACTTCATTGGGGTTGGGGATGTTTCTAAAAATAATATGGGTATTACCCGAAGCAGTCTTTACATCAATGTCACCATAATTGAGCAGAGTATGAAAAAATCCAGTAATATTAACTGTTAAATCTTGAATATTGTACAGATCAAATTCGGTAACTGTGCGTGAGAATAAGCCTATTTGTTCAATGTCGATTACTCGATCGTTGGTTACAATCCACATATCCAAATAAAAATCCACAAATTCCCCATAAGCATATAAATAAATACTCAAGAAATAAATACTAGCCAAGAGTACTGCTAGAGTATAATAAATTTCTGTTTGGAATAAATCAGGAAAAATATTTATAAATAAAAAATAGACACCCGCTGGCACTGCCATCATAAAAATAAAAATCAAAATTTTTGGAAAAAAAGTAATGGGATGGCGATGCAAACTATATTCAATTTTTTCGTAAGGTTTTTGTTTTATAAGGTGGCCAATAAATTGCATAAAAATAAATTAAAATTGAGGTGAAGCTTGAAAAAAGTTGGTGTTAAATTCCAACAATGTTTGTTGCCAATTTACGTCTATAAGTAATTGATAAGTAAAGTATAGGGTTAAAATCGTTAGAGAAAAAATAAAAAAACTCATTATAAAACTGGCCATGGCAAAAGAGCCAGTAACCACAATGTGGTAAAAATTTAACAAAGAAAAAATTAAAAATACTGCCAAAAAAGCCAAATAAATAAATAAAATAACGTAGAGTGGAATGGTTATAGTCATATATAAATTATAAAAGAGTCTGATTGAATTTTTTGTTTAAGTGATCATAAGCTTGTTTGGTGGCTTTGCGTCCGCGGGGGGTTCTTTCCAACATGCCAATTTGCATTAAATATGGTTCGTAAACTGTTTCTATAGTATCCATTTCTTCGGCAATAGCCGCGGCCAAAGTATTTAAACCTACTGGGCCACCTTGAAAGTTTTCAATAATCGAAGTGAGCAATTTACGATCAACGTCGTCTAAGCCAAAGGCGTCAATGTTCAACATTTTTAAGGAGTTATTGGCAATTTCTTTGTCTATTTTGCCATCGTGGCGTACTTCGGCGTAATCACGTACCCGTTTTAATAAGCGATTGGCCACACGCGGAGTTTTGCGTGAGCGTTCGGCAATTAATTTAACAGCTTCTTCTTCTATAGTTGTTTCCAATAATTTGGCATTGCGGTTAATAATATGGCCAATTTCATTGGTTTCATAAAAATTAAGATGATAAATATGTCCAAAACGATCACGTAAAGGACCAGAGAGTAAACTCATTTTGGTAGTGGCGCCAATTAAAGTAAATTTTTCGAGTGGCATGCGCAAAGTGCGAGCTGTGGGTCCTTTGCCCACAATAATATCAATCGCATAATCTTCCATGGCAGTGTAAAGTATTTCTTCAATAGTTTTATTTAAGCGGTGAATTTCATCAATAAATAAAATGTCGCCTTTTTCTAAATTAGAAAGTATGGCTGCAAGATCGCCAACTTTTTCCAAAGCTGGGCCAGCAGTAATTTTAAAATTAACTCCCAGCTCCTTGGCAATAATATTTGCCAAAGTAGTTTTGCCTAGGCCTGGGTTGCCATAGAGTAAAATATGTTCAATTGGTTCATCGCGTTTTTTGGCAGCTTCAATAGAAATTTTTAAAGGCTCTTTGATTTGTTCTTGGCCAACAAAATCAGCCAAAGTTTGTGGTCGTAGAGTAAATTCTATTTTGGCTTCTTCGCTAGTAGCTTTGGGAGTAACTAAACGATCAAATTCTTCGCTTAAATTTTCTGGGAAAGTTTCTTCATTTAACATAACCCCTATATTGTAACTTTTTTAAAGATTATTTACAAGAATTGCCAATTTTGTTGTTTGTATTTTATTTTGATTTTTAAGGCTGTGGATAAAACAATTCAGACCAATTTAGTCTTGAATTTTTTGCTCTGAGTTAAGAGAAAAATTGAGTGTCGCGACAATATTTGGCAGGGGGTTCATGAAGTGGTATAATCTAAGGGCACTAAATTTTTACAACATATTGTGGTTGGTAGATATTTGGAACACTATATATAGTGGTGTAGTAAATATCTAAAAAACACTTAATTATTAATTTTTATATATGGGTCCTACCGATTCCCGAGTTATTCAAGGTCTGCATTTGGGTCAAAAAGATGATACTAAATTTGTTTATAATGAAAATGGTTTGCGTTTTAAGCGTAAGTTTAGTGTTGATGGCCAAAGTCCTTATGACTTGATTGAATATGATCGTCGGACCTCGGTGATTCGTGAACCAGATGGTAAAGTAGTATTTGAAATGAAAGATATTGAAATTCCCAAAAACTGGTCCCAGGTAGCTACCGATATAATGGCGCAAAAATATTTTCGTAAAACCGGTGTGCCCCAATACAACGCCGATGGCACAGCCAAAAAACACACTGACGGGTCTTCCGTGCTTGGACCCGAAACCAGTGTAAAACAAGTGGTACATCGCTTGGCTGGTACTTGGCGTTATTGGGGCGAACGTTATGGTTATTTTGCTTCGGCAGCCGAGGGACAAGTTTTTTATGATGAGCTCGTCATCATGCTTTTAAAACAAATGGCTGCACCCAATTCTCCCCAATGGTTTAATACTGGTTTGCACTGGGCTTATGGAATAAATTCTGGTGCACAAGGACATTATTATGTGGATCCTGATACTGGAGTTTTAACCAAAGCCACCGACGCTTATTCACATCCTCAACCACATGCTTGTTTTATTCAATCAGTTCATGATGATTTGGTAAATGAAGGTGGAATTATGGATTTATGGTTGCGTGAAGCACGTCTGTTTAAATATGGTTCTGGCACTGGGACTAATTTTTCTAATCTTCGTGGTAATGGTGAACCATTAAGTGGTGGTGGACGTTCTTCGGGCTTAATGAGTTGGTTGCGTATTGGTGATCGCGCAGCCGGAGCAATTAAATCTGGTGGTACTACTCGTCGTGCTGCCAAAATGGTGGTTTTAAACATGGATCACCCCGATATTGAAGAATTTATTAATTGGAAAGTTAAAGAAGAAAGAAAAGTTGCTGCTTTAATTGCGGCTGGTTATTCTGCCGACTATGAAGGGGAAGCTTATCAAACTGTTTCTGGTCAAAATTCCAACAATTCGTTGCGTGTACCACACAAATTTATGGAAGCGGTAGAAAATGATGGTTCTTGGAATTTAACTTGGCGTATAGATGGTAGTGCTTGTAAAACTTTAAAAGCTAGAGAACTTTGGGATAAAGCAGCTTTTGCTGCATGGGCTTGTGCTGACCCGGGCTTACAATACGATGGTACAATTAATGATTGGCATACTTGTCCAGAATCTGGTCGGATTAATGCTTCTAATCCTTGCAGTGAATATATGTTTTTGGACAACACTGCTTGTAATTTAGCTTCTTTAAATTTGGCCAAATTTTTTAATTCTGAATCACAAGTATTTGATGTTGATGGGTATTTACACGGAGTACGTTTGTGGACAGTAGTTTTGGAGATTTCTGTATTAATGGCCCAATTTCCTAGTAAAGAGATTGCCCAAAATAGTTATGATTTTCGTACTCTTGGTTTGGGTTATGCCAATTTGGGTTCGGTATTAATGATGCTTGGTTTGGCTTATGAATCCGAAGAAGCTTATGCTTTTGCTGGTTCAGTTACCGCGATTATGACTGCGGAGAGTTATAAAACCAGTGCAGAAATGGCTAAATTTTTGGGAGCTTTTTCCAAATTTGAATACAACCGTGCCGATATGTTACGAGTAATTAGAAACCATCGTCGGGCGGCTTTTGCGGCAGAAAAAAATGAATATGAAAAATTAACAGTTTTGCCAGTAAGTATTAATCCACAGTATGCTCCGGCCTATTTATTGACCGTAGTACGTGAAGTTTGGAACGAAGCTTTGAGTTGGGGAGAGAAATATGGATATCGTAATGCCCAAACAACTCTTTTGGCGCCCACTGGTACCATTGGTTTACTTATGGACTGTGCGACGACTGGGGTAGAACCAGATTTTGCTTTGGTAAAGTTTAAAAAATTATCTGGTGGTGGTTATTTTCGTATTGTCAACGAAGCTGTACCATCAGCATTAAGGAATTTACAATATTCAGAAAAAGAAATCGAAGCCATTATTAATTATTTGCGTGGTACGGCCGACATTACTTCTGCTCCACATATTAATGCTACTTCTTTAAAGTCAAAAGGTTTTACTGATGAAGATTTGGCAAGTGTAAATAAAGCTTTAAAAGGCGCTTTTGAAATTAAGTTTGTGTTTAATGTTTGGACTTTGGGTGAAGAATGTTTAAAGCATGTTGGTTTTAAACCAACAGAATATAATGATCCAAATTTTAATATGTTGCGAGCTCTTGGTTTTAGCGAAGAGCAAATTAATGAAGCCAATAATGTAGTGTGTGGTACTATGACCGTAGAAGGAGCACCATATTTAAAATCAGAACATTATTCGGTGTTTGATTGTGCTAATCGTTGTGGAAAGATTGGTCAGCGTTTTATTCCTTATCTGGGTCATATAAAAATGATGGCCGCAGTACAACCATTTCTTTCGGGAGCCATTTCCAAAACTATCAACATGCCAAATGAAGCAACTTTGGAAGATGTAAAATTAGCTTATCAGGAATCTTGGAAATCAGGCTTAAAAGCAGTTGCATTGTATCGCGATGGTTCCAAATTAAGTCAACCACTTTCTACTACTTCTAAAAATAAAGGTGATAAAGAGGAAGAAAAAGCAGAGGTTGTAGTAGAGACGCAAAATATTGCGTCTGTACAAAAAATTGAAGAAACCGTAAATATTTCTCAGACTGTAAATAATTTTGAATTTAATGATGCTTCGGATATGGGCAAGGCCATGGAGCAAGCAGCGCAAATTTTTGAACATTACAATGGCACCAAACCCATGGAGTCTTACAATAAAGATGGTGGGGTAACCGAAAAACGCATTTATATGTATGGCGAAAAACGCCGTTTGCCTGCCAAACGTAGTGGCTTTACGGTATCGGCAAAAATTGGTAATCAACAAGTTTGGTTAAAAACTGGTGAATACCCAGATGGTAAATTAGCAGAAATTTTTATTGATATGTATAAAGAGGGTGCTGGTTTTCGCAGTATGATCAATATGTTTGCGATTTCCGTTTCCATGGGTTTGCAACGCGGAGTGCCACTAGAAAAATATGTAGAAAATTTTGTCTTTACGCGTTTTGAACCATCGGGTATGACTGATCATCCCAATGTAAAAATTTGTACTTCAGTAATTGACTTTGTGTTTAGAATTTTGGGAATGGAATATTTGGGACGCACTGATTTTGTACAAGTTAAGCCATTAGGAATTCAGAAAAATAAATTTGAAAATATTGCGCGCTTGGCCGAAGCGGGTGTTGGTCAGGAATCACTAGGATTAAAAGAAGTGGTAAAACCGATTGTGGATCCGGTGACAGACAAAGAAGTTGTGGAACAAGTAGCTTTGCCGACTTTGGAAAAGAAAGTGCAGAATGCTTCGGATGCAGCGTTGAGTAATATGATGGGTGATGCTCCGGCTTGTCCTACCTGCGGTCACATTACTGTTCGCAATGGTGCGTGTTATAAGTGCTTGAATTGTGGAGAGTCGCTTGGTTGCAGTTAAATTCCGAAGGAGCACACGACTGAGGAATCTCTTTTAGAAAATTATAAAACCGGTTTCAAAAGGGGCCGGTTTTTGGATATTTATTTTCCACTTTTTCAAAAAAGTGGAGTAAAAACTTCGCGCTAAACAAACACTACGGAAAATTTAGGTCTCGTCATTCGTTTTTGCTCGTGCGAGCCGAGAATAAAGAGCTCCGAAGGATCACTCATACTCGCCTCTAAATTTTTTCCTGGTGTTTGTGCGCGCGTGAACGAGTGAGTGAACGTGGTAAACCCTCCCCTCGTAGGGGAGGTGTCCCGATTTGCATCGGGACGGTGGGGTTCGTAGTTCTAACATGAACCCCCACCCTCCGACTGCGACGTCGGAGGACTCCCCCTACGAGAGGGAGGATTACAAAAAACAGTCCACTAATGAACTGTTTTTTGTTGGCCCCGACACGATCGTGGCACAACGTTCGCGTCGGGGAGTGGACCGGGTGGTCCGCCTCCTACAGGTCGTCGATCACGAAATCGTGGGCCTTGTACTCGGGGTAGATTGCCTCGAGCTTGTGGAGGAACATCTGGGCGATCAGCTCCAGCGACGGCTGGTTGGCCTTCTCCTTGGCCGATTGCACGGCCTGGTACAGGCAGCAGATGCCCGCCTCGTCGTCCTGGATGGGCTTGTCGGGGAAGTTCTCGAAGCACATCGCCAGACACTCGATGGTGGTCAGCGCTTCGGTGAGGCTTTTGGCCTCGTTGGCTTTCTTGGCCAGCTTGTTCACGATCGCCATCATGAAGGTCACGAGCTCTTTATCAATCTGCATCCATTTCTCCAAGAGGGGTTTGTCGACAATTGTTTTTTATCATAAAAACGTATTTTTGTCAATATTTTTATAGTTTTCTTTATCTCAAAATATTTAATTTAAGCTTGACACTTAGTCTATATTATGAAATAATTTTTTTGTCCTTTGGGCCATCCCTCTTTGGGGGGTGTAACGTAGTTATGTGAGGTGGTCATGAGGTGGCAAGTCTTCGAAGTCAGGCGTAGAATCATGTCCAACGGTGCCGAATCCGATGAACTTGCTTTGGGCGTTCAGCTTGACCGCAAGCTTGGCGAGTGGACCCGTAACCACCCGAAGGCCAAGATCGTCGGTAATCCTGCCCAGTCGGCGTTCGTTTCTGGCAACGAGGAGGTCCTTATTCACATTATCTACTACAAGGAGAGATGGATGCGCTGGTAGCGCGTCCGCGGTCCGTCCCGTGTTTGCCTGCCATTCGGCCCGGTACACACGGGCGGGCAAACACAATTTTCACTCCTAAGAGTGTTTTTTTATAACAAAAATATTAATTTGAATTTATAAGTTTTTTATGGTTTAATAATCTCGGTGTAATCAATTTTAATTAGTCTAAATCAATGTTATGAAAATCTATACCAAAACTGGGGACCAAGGCAAAACTAGTATGCTGGGTGGGAAGCGTGTACTTAAGTCTTGTTTAGAAATGGAAGCAATTGGTGAGGTAGATGAGCTTAATGCTTTTTTAGGGGTATTGATTGAAGAAATAGAAGATGATTTTAAAGTAGAGAAAAAGAAATTAATTAATATCCAAAATAATTTGTTTGTAGTGGGTGCTAATTTGGCCGGTTTGCAAATGAATGTAGTTAGTATGCCAAAATTAAAAAATTCTGAAGTTAAAAAATTGGAAAAATGGATTGATAAAATGGATTTGGAATTGCCCAAATTAACCAATTTTATTTTACCTGGTGGTAGTGAAGAATCAGTTCTAGCTTTTTATGCCCGAGCAATTTGTCGACGAGCTGAACGCCAAGTAATTGCTTTAAGTCAAAAATATAAAGTTGATCCAAATATTAAAAAATATTTAAATCGTTTAAGTGATTTGCTTTTTACTTTAGGACGTTGGTTTAATTTTAAAAGTGGAGAAACAGAAATTAAGTGGCAAAGATAGTTGATATTTTAAAGTAAAAGTGCTAGAATAATAGCACTTTTATTAATTATCCTATGACTCCTGAACAATCTTTATTTTTGGTTTTTGGCATTGTCATTGTCGGTTTTATGGTCGTTGATTTAGGCTATTTTAATCGTAAAAGTCATAAGGTTGGTTTTAAAGAAGCTTTGTGGCAATCTTTGTTTTGGATTGGGATTTCTATTGTTTTTGGTATCTTAATTTCCATATTTTTGAGTCGGGAATTGGCAGCAGAATTTTTGAGCGCTTATGTAACGGAAAAAATGCTATCGGTAGATAATCTATTCGTGATCATGTTGATTTTTAGTTATTTTAAATTGGACGAAAAATATCATCATAAAGCTTTGTTTTGGGGGATTTTGGGAGCGATAGTATTTAGAGGTATTTTTATTACCGCTGGCGCTTATATAATTCATCAATTTTATTGGGTGTTGTATATTTTTGGGGCAGTGTTAATTTATACTGCTTTTAAATTAATTACTGAAAAAAAAGAAGAGCATATTGATTTTAGTCAAAACAAAATAATCAAGGCAGCACATAAATTGTTACCCTTTACCAATAGTAATCATGGAGGAAAGTTTTGGCTGAGAGAAAATGGCAAGTTTTATTTTACTTCACTATTTTTAATTGTTTTGTTTGTAGAATTTACTGATATTATTTTTGCGGTAGATTCAATTCCCGCGGTTTTTGCCATTTCGCAACATTGGTTTATTGTTTTTACTTCCAATATTTTTGCGATCATGGGTTTGCGGGCTTTGTTTTTTTTGATTGAAAATATTCTTCATAAATTTCATCATTTACAAAAAGGTTTGGCTTTTATCTTGTTTTTTATTGGTGCCAAAATGCTTTCCGGTATTTTTGATTTTCATATTTCTTCTTTGGTATCTTTTGGGATTATTATGGGCGCTTTGGCAGCTTCAATGATCTTGTCGGTGATTTTTCCAAAGAAGATTTAGCCGTTGGCAACACTCTTGAAATATTTTTTTGGGTGTGTTATAATTTTTTCACAATTTATTTTGACCAGTATTTATGCCCAGGTGGTGAAACTGGTACCATGAACCACAAGGGTTCATGGCCGTGCACCCCTGTGGTGCACGGGACACAATAGACAACTAGTAAAATAAATCAACATGCCCAGGTGGTGAAACTGGTAGACACAAGGGACTTAAAATCCCTCGGCAGCAATGTCATGCGGGTTCGATTCCCGCCTTGGGCACTACGTAGTGCTTGGTTTCTGAAGACCTAGAGGGTTGGCCCTCTAGTGAATATCTTTAGGTGACCGAGATACATCAAAAAACACCAACAATTATGAATGGTGTTTTTTGTATATTGATTTATTAAATGGATTTAGTCGATTCTTTACAATCATCTTCAACTACTAGTTCTTTCTTCTTTATCCAGGTGAATCCTTTATCTGGAACAATAATAGCCACATCCACTGGTCCGCCAACTCCGGGTATCGCACCGGGATCAGCGACTATACCGTCAGAAAATCTTTGTATTGCTGAAGTAGTTTTTATAATTAAGGCAGAAAAATCTATCGCATCTTGCAATGTCATTGTACCCCACTGTATTGCATATTCTAAATTACGAAGTTGTTTATTTATTTCTTCCTGGCCATATTTTTGTGCTGATTCTTGAACAAATTTAATATTACCAATTCTACCATCAAAACCTAATACAATTCTCGAAGCAACATCATTTTGACCCTCCCAAGATGCCCCATATTCTTTTCCGGGTTCTTTACTGTTTCTCTTTATTTCAATCTCGCCAGGTATTCTACAAGTATATACCTCATGAGATTCATAATTTTTATTGAAACCCGCTAAAAGAAAATTTAGTGGCTCTAGCATAGCATTAATCACACCTGTTTTACCATTTTTGTCTTGGACTTGGACTATAACAATATTATTTTTTACTTCTGTTGTAATAATCTTACCACCATTAAGAGTAACGTCTCTCTCAAATTGGCTAGTAATAGCTTTTATTTGTTCCTCCACTTTATATATATTGCCAAAATATTTATGAATTTTTTCCGCCACTTCTTTTACAGTCATTTTTTCAGTATCTTCACTTTTTTTGAACTGTTCAATGTATTTGCTGATATTTTTCATCATGCCATTTTCAGGCAAAAATGCTAAACCCGTAGCCGCAATTGCAATCCTTTCATTGATTTTAAATAATTTAGAGGCATTGTCACTACCTATTCTAGCCGCCCCTCTTTGATTGCGATAGCTTTGACGACTATCAGCTGCTAATACGATACCTTCTGGTGTTGTTATATTAATAACAAGAGACATATGATGTAGAGTTAAAATTATTATTTAATAAATCATCACTTGAGAAAGCTGGACAAGGCATAATTAGATCAAACATGACAATTGGCCTGTTGTCCTGTCTGTCGCTTATTATTTTTACTGGTTCTTCTTTCAAAATGAATGATTCTAAAATTTGTTTATGCAAAGGAGTTGCAATTTCTGGTAATTTTGAATTCCTAAGTATTTTTTCGAGCTCATTTATGTCCATATATATGTATATTTAACTTTGCTCTAATAATATAACGTTTTTAGTGGCAAAAGGTTGCACTTCCTTCTCATCTTTATTAATATCTTTGGTCAGTTTAAAGTTTTTTTTTAGTTTTTTCAACCCTCTACTTATTAAAGATTTAACCGTTCCTTCCTTTTTGTCTAATATTAAACAAATTTCTTCTATTGTTTTATTTTCAAAATACTTTAACGATATTACATCCTGGTATTTAATTGATAATTTCTGTAATTCTTTTCTTATGAGACCGCCTTTTATATCATTGTCTATTTTTTCTTGTGTTAGTCTGACTTCCGTCAAATGGTCACCAAAATTTTCTGGTTCAAAGTTGGCATCTTCCATTAGCTGGTCGAGTGAAACACATTTTTTCTTTCTGTAAAAATCATTAAGTTCATTAACTGCTATTTTAAACAACCACGGTGATATGCCAAATTCGGTACACTTAAATTTCTTTATAGATATCATGGCTTTAAGAAAAACTGTTGATGTAATATCTTCTGCAACCTGGACACAATTTGTACGTTTTATTATGTATGACAAAATTTTCTGGTAGTATACAGTGTATATTGGTGCAAATTCTTTCTTATCTTGCTGTGCTTTTGCAATTTGTTCTTTTTCTATTTCAATGTCCATACTTAAATAATTTTGAGAGTCTCCTCATCTAATATCTATAACGTTTAGAGAAGCTAAAAGGTTGCATTAGTATTTTATACCTTAATACTCAAACAGTAAACGCCCCTTATTTGAGGCGCCTGCTATTCTAAAAATTGTAAAAATAAACTCGATTTTACCCCTCCAACAACAACTCTTTCTCCTTAAGCGACAGCTTACTTCGTAAATTACTCAACAAATCTCTCTTCTCATAAACCGTTCCATCCTTAAGGATATACTTGGCATAGTTTTTCATATCAATACTTTTTTGTTTTACAGTATCTTCATTTGCCATGCCCAATACTGCTGATCTAAACTTGCTATACTTCTCAAGTTCTTCCGTCAACTTTTCTTTCATACCAAGTTTATCTAAACTCACACCGTCCACTATCTTTAATAACTCTTCAGTTAAATCAGTTTCATTAATTGGTCGACAAGGACAATTTTTATCTCTGCTCTTAGTACAAATATAGTAGACGTGGCGATTATAACTGCCATCTTTTAATTTCTTGAACTTTTCATCGGCGGTAATACCCGATCCGCAATGTCCACATTTGATTAACCTCGTAAAAGCAAATTCTTTTATTACAGATTTGTCTATCTCTTGGGACTTAATTTGTGCTTGTACTCTATCAAACAATTCTTTGTCTATTATCGGCTCGTGTACCCCAGTATACCAATTACCACTACCTCTCGGGTATTCAAAAACTCCGTAGTAAAAGGAGTTTTTGAGAAGAAGGTATAAATTACCGAGGGATAAGTGTTTGTCATTTTTAGTTTTGAAGTTTATTTCATTCTTTAGCCAAGCATATACTCTTCGTCCACTCCAACCATCTAAGGCTACTTTTTCAAATATTTGCTTCATTACTGTCGCTCGGTCTGGATCTACAATTACACTACAAGGTTTGTCCGTACGTTTTTCATTTAAATACCCAGTTGGAGCAACCACTGGCCACAAACCCATTTCTACTCTGGCTCTTAATCCTCTCTTTATGTTTATACTCTTGGTATCATTTTCTAATTTGGCCTGGCTCCCTAAAATCATGAATAAAAACTTTTCATTGGGGTTATTAGTAAACGTCTGACTATAGGTTCGTATTTCAACCAGGAATCCTTGATCCATTAAATCCACTACTTTACCAAGGTCACCAGCATTTCTACTAATTCGGTCTGGATGCCAGCAGATAATGCCAGTATATTTACCAGCTTTAATTTCTTCTAGAAGCTCATTAAACACCGGCCGTTCACCTACGTCTTTGGCCGAATGGCTTTCTTTTTTAGTACCCCTAATTATTAGTCCCTCTCGCTCCGCTAAAGTCGTCATTTCCTTGATCTGGGAATCAATAGAAAGAGCCTGTTGTTCGTCCGATTCTGTCGATTTACGCGCGTAAAGACAGTATTTTACCTTTACCTTTGGAATAACCCCATGTTGGTTGCCTTTTATTTGCATATAGTTGTTATTACTTACAACCATATTAATGACGCAACCCCCCTAGGTAGTCCAGACCGAGAGTAGGTAAATTGTAGATAACAAACACATGCCATAATATTTTTTGAGTGTGCAATACATTGACAACCATACTTTTGTCTGTTAGGATAAAGTTCGTGCAAAGGATGCACTAATAAAAAAGGAGACCTGTCATGGCGGAGACGTTTGAGACCAAGTACCTGGATCTGGTGCGGAAGCTGCGCACGAGAGGAATCGAAGCCACTGCCCTGCTCATGGGGTGGAATCCTGGTCCGGATGGTATTCACTACACGATTCAGGTCGGTAGCTGGCAACACGGCCGGAAGCTGACCGTCGTGAGCGGGCTTGGCACGGACGAAGCCCAGATCGCGGTCATGAAGAAGACCTACGACCCGACCGTGCCTGCGACACCTGATCAAGTGTCCAAGGAAGTGGATCTGAAAACCCTCCTCGCCTTCGGTCAAGATCTCCTCGCCTTCACGGGCGACTAGCGCCGTCCTGTCGCACTACCACCCACCGTTCTGGTGGAGTGGTTCCCCACGCACATTCCAACAAGGGAGGATTCCCCGACTGTATACGGTAAAAACGAAAGGAGAAAGTCGGGAACAGTCGAAAGATCATCTAGAGATAGGTGATTTTTTGATAATTTCTAAGTTTGTCTTTATATTAATGACGCAACCCCTCTAGGTAGTCCAGACCGAGAGTAGATAAACTGTAGGTAACTCGACTTCGCAAGAATCTATATGTAAGCTATTATACACTGGACTTTTAGCTCTATTTGAGTTAAAATATCTTTAACAATTTAAGGCCGAAAGGCCAGATACCTAAACCTAAATTAATTTAGGCATGGTTTCTCAAGACCCAACGAAGACACTGAACTCCACGTTCAGCGACTCTTCGTTGGGCTATACCGGGAAACTGGTATAGGGTCGTAAGACCTAGCTGGCGTGGGGTTTTGTGTTTCATGCCGGCTAACCAACAAAGGTCGGTTTTTTATTTATTATTAACTTAAAATATTATGCCAGAAAATACAACATCAGTCACCACTAAAAAATGTCGTCATTGCCAAGGGATAGTAGATATCAAAGCTAAAAAATGCCAACACTGCAGTTCTGATTTAAGAAATTGGTTTATTAGACACAAAATTATTTCTATAATTTTGATAATCATACTATATGCCATTGGTTCTCAAAGTTTGAGTGACACCAACAAAGCAAGACAGGCGGCGAAATTAAACAATGATGGCTCTACGACTAGTACTTCCGCTGAAGTGCAAAACGACAATAATTTACAAGTCGGACAAGATTCATATCTACGTTTACCAAATATTTCTGATCCTGGACAAAAAATATGCTTAGGTACAACCACCGATGACGCAGATAAAATTACTAAGGCTATGTTGGCTAATGACTTTTTAGGTCTGTTAGAAATTCCAGGTGCCTTTTGTGTAAGCAACGGTACAAAGGTAAAACTTATAGAAAAAGATTTTCCACTAAGAAGAGTTAGGATAGTTGAAGGCGTTAATAAGATTGATAGTGATAAAGTTGGTCTATCTGGATGGGTACCATTAGAATTTGTGGTAACCAACTAATTTATTATTTATCCAACTCAGACTTGGAATCTAAAACGTCAGTAATAATTTTATCATTATTATCTTTTTCTCTGCCCGGGTAGATGAATACTCTAATAGCTTCTATTGTTTTTTCAATTAGATTTTTCTTTTCATTTTCTACTTTACGTAATTTCTCTTCTAGTTTGAGTCTCATAAAACCTGGGTTAGCATTCTCATATCTTGGACTATTGTGCTCCAAAATATATTTTGATGCGTTGAGTGCCACATACTCGTTACTACCTTTGACCAAACTGACAATTTTAGATTCTGCTACATCACAGATTCCAGTAATGCCGATATCTTTGGCTTTGTTGAATTCTTCTCGAAACACTTCGTCTTCATTAAACCATCGATAAAAAGTAGCTCGAGAAATATCAAACTTGTGACACAAAGAACTGATAATCGGATTATCACTAGCCAACTTAATCATATTTTTTTTAATTTTAGCTTTGGACACTTTCATATTTAACGGCCTTTTTTCCAGTTAACTTTTCCCAACGATTACGGATAACCTCGGCGTAGACTGGAGATTTCTCCATAACATAGCAACGTCGATTCATTTTGGTCGCTGCTATCAAAGTCGAGCCACTACCACCAAACGGCTCAACTATTAAGTCTCCTCGTTTGGTTAGTACTTTGATATATGGTATTAAAATCTGTAATGGTTTAGTACCAAAGATTATTCCTTGTCCAGAGTGTTTAGCGTCGTCAGCGTTAAACTCAATAAAATCACTCGGACAAATCTTTTTACCTTTTTCGTATCCTTCCCATTGGGGTTTACCTGAAATGGCATACAACGCCGTTTCATATTCATTCTGCAATTCTTGTTCTTCATCTTCGAGATTGTATTCTACCTCACCAGAAGCCCCAACCATGGCGATATCATGTTTAGAAAAGAATTTATGCTTAGCAGCAAATCCTTGGGTACGATTAGGTAAATGCCAAACTAACATATTTTTAATTTTCCAATGTTTTTTCATTTCATCCCAGATGATTGGAATGTTCTTCCAATTTTCGTAAACAATAATGGAAAAATTATTCTTGGCAATATTTTTGGTATTAGCCATCCATTTTTCTGTAAAATCATCAGGCAGTTCGTCGGTCTCAAGGTAGCGACGATTTTTCTTGGCCCCGAATCCTTCGGTTGGATTCCCATTCCTTTTGCCAGCTTTTAAATAATCCAAAATGTATGGTGGATCGGTAAAGCACATGTCAGCTTTTTCACCATTCATTAAGTTTTGTATATCTGCTTCAATGGTCGAGTCACCACAATACAAGACACTATCTCCCAAAAGCCAACGATCTCCTTTTTGGATTTCAATTTCCGTAATATTTAGTTTGTCCAACTCTTTTTCTAGATCAAATTGTTCAGGGATATCTTCGACTTCAAAAATGTCATCGATATCTTCGCTACTAAATCCAACGTCAGCTAAAAAACTTTCGTCAAATTCAGCTAAAAGATTTAGATCCCATTCGCCAGTATTTTTATTTAATCGTAAATTAAGTTCTTTCTCTTTACTTATATCTGGTAGGTTAATGTACACAACTGGCATTTCTGTGTAGCCCATTTTTTGAGCAACAAACAATCTGAAGTGTCCGCCGATAACAATGTTCTTTCTGTTATCTGCACCATTAGCGATAATAGGGTCTACCAGACCGAATGTATTTATACTCTCTGTTAGTTGCCCTACAGCAACCTCATCCCACTTGCGTGGGTTATATTCTGTGGGTTTCAAGTCCATAATCGGGACTTGGACGATATTGATGTTGTGACTTTGTGTAGTCATATGTTTGTTAGTTAATGAATTAAAAAAATACCTAACGATAGGTATTATATACAAAGTCAAAAGCCAAATTGTGACATTATTTGTTACAAATAACTGTGTGATTTTTTTAGCTTGTTTTAGATAATTTATTCATTCTACTTCTAATCTTTCTCATATTAGGAATAAATTTATCCACATCTGATTTTGTAGCATCTTCTGGTAAAAACTCTGTAGCCACATCCTGATCTTTCCATTTGTAATCTCCTTCTTCATCATTAATTACCATGTTCTTCTTTTTTGATAATTTCATTAATTTTACATTTTCATTAAATTTATTCATGGGATGCATTTCCACATCTCCCAGTGGATAGTGACAATGACTTAAAAATTTGAATTTTTTATTTTTTATAAATTTAAGATGCATCTCCACTTCTTCTTTTATCATTTTCCACTCGTCTCTTGTGGGTTTATTATAAACAGCCACACTGATATATTCCTTATCACAATCAAATGCGATTGAATGATTGGCACTTGGGGCGGTTATGTCATTAAAAAAAATATACTTTCTAACATTTTCCTTAAAGTGAATTGGTAATTTGTTATTTTTTACAGTGTCATTTAATTCTTGATCAAAGTGATTTAATCTTATGTAAGAGTTGTTAACTTGTGTTTTCTCAAGTCTATAATCACTAAATTTTTTATATAACCCTTTTTTAAGTTTTATTTCTATATTTTTTAAAGCTTTAAGATAATTTTTATTTTCCATATCTATATCTGTCTGCAGAACCATTTTTTTATGCCAAAGATCGCATTCTTGACCACTTTGAAAACCATCTTTATTAATATTAAAAATATTCCTAATTTTTTTAATATCTGATTGGAATTTTTGACTATAAACTGTTTTTTTCATTAAATCCAAATTTACCCGATGAATTTTAGGGACTATTTCAAAAATGATAGTTTTTTTGTTCTTTTTAGTCATGTTGTTATTTTAACTGAAAAACAGCAATTATTCAACTGAAATATATTGACTTTTAACTTATAAATTGTTTAAATAGGATGGGGTGGTGGTGCAAATAGTGTGCGGGGATCTGGGAGGTTGCGATGGCATGGACCGACCTGATGGTTGGTAATCGTGGACATTGGTATGTTCTGTTCTGGAGATACAGTATAAGGTGGGATCTTATAGGGGGATTTTTTCCACAAAATATTATTCCAATTCAGATGGAATTTCGGTTGAAAATCCAGGACAAAAGCTGGCAACAGCAGGAGTTCTGGACTAGGACCGTCCTTCTGAGGGCAGAAGATAAGGTTTTTAGAACCGATGACGAGAAAAAAGATGTCGGGATGATTGTAAATTATTTGTTATATAAGGCTAATCGGTTCTACCTGGGGATGGCCACGGACAGCAAGCTCATGCCCCAGGAACTCTTCTGGGCGTATCTGACCACGTTGCTGGAATCGGCGCTCATGGGCAGATCTTGGAGAGATCTTGGCCAAGAGCGCGAACTCATCATCTGCCGTCCATTCACTGATCGGGACGACAGAGATTGGGATAGAGATTTCGTCAATAACAGGGAGAGGGGCTGAAGAAATACCCTAAACCCTAGACATGGTCCCCCAACACTAGCCCTTCCCGATTAGTTTCGGGATGAGGACAGAGCACCACCACCCCTGTTCTCATATTAAATTAACTATAAAAGTTTGCCAAGAATCCTAATTGTCTTTGCCGGGAATTTTAGTGAAAGCGACTTGATTTATTAGTCGCTTTTTTGTTTTTTAACTCAAAATGACCAAATGAGGGAAAGTAATTTATCAGCATTTTTGCTCTTTCAAAATGTACCTTAAAGGTGTAAAATTATCATATAATCATTGCTGTATAACTAAACAAAAAATTTATGATTGACCTAAAAAAACTTCAAAAAGATATTTACGATAATAAAGTCGCTAAAGGATTTAATACAAAAGATGTTAATTTTGAGTTTGGCCTAACTTATGGCGAACTTGCTGAGGCATTCAATGCCTATCGTAAAAAATTGCCCGACCTTGGTGAAGAATTAGCAGATGTGGTCATATATCTTTTGGGACTTTCGGCCATATTAGGCATTGATATTGAAAAAGAAATTTTGAAAAAAGTTGCGAAGAATAAAAAGCGTGAATATAAAAAAATAGACGGAGTAAATGTTCGAACAAAAGATGTATAGAACTCACAAATAACGTCGCCAACACGGCATATCTGGTTCTGTTACATCCAAATACCAACACACTTCAGATGATACAAAATGATAATAGAGTAACTAATATAAAATTAAGTCAACAATATGAGTGAGATAGATCCTAAACAACATTCCGCTGAGCATATTTTATCTGCAGTTTTTGGACAATTATTTAACAGCAAAATTATTGACTCAAGATTTAGAGGCAATAATGTTAGATGTGATTATGAATTAGAAATAAAAATTCCGACTGAAGAAATAATCAAAGAAGTGGAAGACAGAGCAAATATAATCATTTCTGAAAATAGAGAGGTTGTCTTTGAAGAAATTGGCTTGGAACAAGCCAAAGCATTGTATTCTTTGCATCGATTACCCGACGGTGTTAAAAATGTAAGTATTGTAAAAATAGGGTCAGATATAATTACACCATGTAAGGGACCACATGTTAAAAATACAAAAGAGATTGGGATACTAAAGATAAGGACACACCATCTGGTTAGTCCTAATGTATTACGTCTAACTTTTGTCCTTGATTAAAATAATATTTAACATTTATCAATAATAATATGTTACCAGATGAAAAATCCAAACGTTTTATAGCTATTCTAAATAAAAAAGTTGACATCGGTAAACTAATGAATGCCTTAGGACATATGACAGCGGGTATGGCAGGCGGTAATGGAAAAGCGGAGGAAATGTGTTTTTTACAATACCAAGATAAAGATGGGGGTAAACATCCGAATATTTCGCATTTTCCATTTATAATACTTAAAGCTGATAATTCAAATAAAATTCGTGCCGTTCGTAATGAATGTATCACTCGGGGTATTCTTTTTTCGGATTTTACCAGCACGATGACTATTGGCACTTCTGAAGAACAACAAAATAATACTCGTGAAACATCGGAGGCAGAACTTGAATATTATGGTATTGTTATGTTTGGGTTAACTGATGATCTAAAAGAATTTACTGGTAAATTTTCGTTATTTCAATAATTATTTTACCACTTATGCTCTGGCTCATCTTCGCCATAATCCCTGCCGTTGGTGACGGTCTTAGCAATATCATTGACGGACACCTCTCAAATAATAAATTCCATAATCCTTGGGTGTTATTGTTTTACTCTGGAATCATGGAATTGTTATTCTTACCATTTGTTTTATTATATAGACTCCCTGCAATCTTTTCTTTTAAAATAATGCTCTTTTTCCCAATCATCGCTTTTTTAGATTTTCTTACTTTAATTTTTTACTACAAAGCTCTCAAAGAAGACGACACTTCAATTGTCGCTTCTTTATTCTCGTTGGGTAAAATATTCGTGCCAGTCTTAGCATTCTTTGTGGTTGGTGAAAGATTGTCGCCATTGCAGTATTTAGCCTTTTTTGTCATTATTTTTTCTTCAACCTTACTTACAGCTAGTAGTAGTGGAGGAAAGATTAAATTTAACAAGTCTTTACTATTAATGTTTTTGTCTTCTTTAGTTCATTCAATTGAAGGTGTAATTTACAAATATGTTTTAGAATCAGTGGATTGGGTATCGGGGTTTGTTTATGTTACTTTGTTTTCCATACTTGGTTTTATTATAATTGCCATTATAAAAAACAAAGAAGTCAAGAAGCAATTTAATACATTTAAAACCAATTTTAATTTAGTAATATTTAATTCATCAATTGCTTTTATTGCCAGCCTATCATCGGTTATAGCTTTTTCTCTGGCCCCAATTACTTTGGTCAAAGGTATTTTTGCTACCCAACCATTTTTTGTTATTATTTTTACTTACTTTTTGAGTAAATATTTTAAGACTAACTACAAAGAGAAAATGGATAAAGGTAATTTAATTAAAAAGTTAGTTATCTTTACTGTAATGTGTGTGGCTTTAATTTTCGTGATTGAATAATAATTAACATAATAAATTATATGAAAAATAAAAAAATAACCATTGGCATTCTAGCCGGCATGGGTCCAAAATCAACGTCACCATTTTTAGATCTTGTAATTGAACAATGTCAAAAACAATACGAAGCACACGATGATATTGATTTCCCGCATATCATCATTTATTCATTGCCTACACCATTCTATATTGGTAAAAAGATAAATAATAAGGAAATGGAATTGACGATTCGTAATGGATTGCAAAAATTAGAAAGTATGGGAGTCGATTTTATTGCAATGCCTTGTAATATTGCACATAAGTATTTTGACTATTTAAAAAGAAGCATAAATATTCCGTTACTAAACATTATTGAAGCGACCGCCAATGATATTGACTCGACGACAAACAGAGTGGCTGTATTGGCTACAAAAGCGACAATGGAGACAAACATTTATCAAAAAGCGATTAAAGAAAAAAATAAGGAGTTCATTTATAAGAAAGCATGGCAACAAAAGATTGATAGTTTGATCCAGAATATAAAGAAAGGTGAAAGTCAAAATAACCTTTCTTTAAGAGTAAAAGAAATAATAAGATTGTTAAGTAATGAGAAGGTTGACACAATTATTGTCGCCTGTACCGATTTGACCAAAGTAATGAAAAAAATAAAAGGATTTCATATCATTGATTCGAGTGAAGCACTCGCAAAAGAAACTTTAAAAACATATTTAAATTATTCCAAATAGGATATATAGAATTCTATGTCTGGTCGTTCACTTATAATGTTTCACGGTAATAGTTCTGTCTACGGCAGACCTAATTCTGTTGCATCTATAACCGAAGCCTTAAAACACAATGTGGATATTATCGAATTAGATGTCCGTAAAAGTAAAGATGGAATTTTGTTTTGCCATCATTGGTCAAAGTTTGTCTGGACATTAAAATATTTAAATTTTGAATTTATTAGGAAAAAATTTGAAGTTAATACCTTGGAAGAAGTGCTTAGTATTATTCCAACCCAAAAAATTATATTCTTAGATATTAAGGATAAAAGGATTACAGCCGAAGACTTAAAAAAGGTTTGCGAAAAATTTGTTCAAGAATATTGGCTAGCCAGTTGCAATTTACAATATTTAGGACATTTAAAATCTGTATTGAGAGATTATGCGTTTGTATATAATTTTGGCTTTATATTTTTCAAAAAAGGTGTTCAAGAATCCAAAGCACAGGGAGTTAATATTATTAAAGTATTCCGCTGGCAACTAACACCAAATTTAAAATCACATCTACTCCAATCTAATATTCAATTTAATATCCATCCTTGGTTTATGAATACTAAAAAGTATTTAGAGATGGTGGAAAAGTATGGATCGGTTTGGATTGCTTATGACGACTTGGATCATTTAGAAAAACCCTGGACAAAATTTTGATAACTATGCTAATCAATTTTCTAAAAAAAGAATGGCTACATTACAAAATTCTGCCAAAGAAGGCCAGACTGTTAGTTTTGTCATATAATTTACGTTCTGTGGCTTATCCAATTTTAACGCTTACATTTGGCGTACTACCACTTCGATTATCAGTGTAGTTGTATATAGTTTGGGACACTTTATCGCCTTACCAATAGGTTTTTATCTTAATGGTAGATTATTAAAGAGGCTACATATTAATCAAACACATTTCTTGGGATTGTTTTGTTCTCTTTTAGGTATGGCTTCGGTAATCTTTTTTCATAGTTCCGTTTGGTATTATCTCTTGGTGTTTGGTATTATTTATGGCCTGGGTAATGGAATGTATTGGTCTAGTAGAAATTATCTAACTTTCCAAGAAACAACCCCGAATAGTAGAAACTATTTTTTTGCCATACTTTCTTTTACTGATTCCATAATTAGTATTGTCGTATCTTTTTCTATTGGCTGGCTAATTAGCTTTGGTGATATTAGTAAATTGTATTCACCGTTTATTGCCTATACTGGTATTACTATTTTGGCTTTAGTCTCTGTTCTCTTTGGTGGACTAAATTTACTACGAGCTAAGTTTGAAACACCGATTGTTAATAAGATTTGGCAGCCAGTTATTTCTAAACGTTGGAATTCGGTAAGAATGGTAAATGTAGCTATTGGTATTTTAGAAACAATTGTTCCTCTTCTTTCCACTTTGTTAATTTTACGTTTCTTAGGCAAAGAAGGAATCCTCGGAACTATTACTGCCGCTGTCGGAATTCTCACAATTATCCTTTATTACCTCTACGGACGTTTAGCTAAACAAAATCATCGCCGTACAGTATTGGTAATGGCATTAACAACCTCATTTTTGTTAGCTTTCTTTTTAATTGTCGGCCAAGGAATATTGCCAATATTTGTCTATGTGCTTTTAGCCGGACTACCAATTACTTTCTATATGTTAGCCTATGACCCATGGCAACTGGATATAATGGACAAAGAATTAAGTAATAATCCCCAAGAAAAGTATGCTCTGATTTTTGATTGTGAAGTATTTTTAAATATTGGCCGAGTAATTAGCTTACTTATTTTTTTAACCCTAGTCCTAAAATTCTCTGGTGAGTTTGCTTTAAAAATAACACCCCTCATTTTATCAATTTTGCAGATTATATCTTTTGCTTTGATTTGGAAAAGACTATCTTGGGAAAGATAATTAATAGTATATAAAATATGATTAACCAAAATGAAATTTACGCAAAGATAATTCAAATCCTTGATAATAACGGGGTGGAATATAAGTTATTTTCTCATCAAGAGGCACTAACTTATGAAGACCTGGCTAAAGTCCAACAAGAAGCTGGTTTTATTGGAACAGAAATGAAATGTTTAGTATTAAAAGCCAATGATACTTTTTTTGTATATATTACCTTACAAGGAGAAAAGGTAAATTTTGACACCATCAAAGAAAAATTAGGAGTGAACAAGATCAAATTATGTTCATCAGAAGAATTGCAGGAATATTTTGGTGCTAAACCTGGTTGTGCTTATCCTTTTGGTTTTGCTGTTCAGTATGATATTTATATAGATCCTAGAATATATAATCAAAATTGGCTTTTATTTAGTCCTATTCTGCCGACCAAAACCGTACAAGCAAAAGGAGTTGATCTGAAAAAAGTTTTTGATAATATTGAAAATAAGATTGAAGAGGTTACTAATTTCAATGTTAGTGTACAATAAGATAGTATAAAACCATGGTGTTTTATTCTTTTTAAATGAAACACAACTTAAACAAACTGTTTCACTCTCATATTCTCTAAATTTAGCTTAAAAACTTACTTTTGATACACGTTCGCAAAACCCCTCTACAGTGTCTCATTTGTCTCATTCTCACCAATAAACCTTTACCTACCACAGGTTGCCCAATCATCATATTTATGATATTATACCCCAGACCGAGATGCTTTGGGCTGGATTTCAGAAGACCTCCAAAGAAGCCCTTGGTTGACTGTATTAATTCCGTTCTAGACCGTGCAAGCGCACTAAAAAATAACAATCCAACTGCTTGGATTGTTATTTTTTTGGTGGATTAATCTTACTATTGACAAAAGAATTATTTTTTGCTATACTCAGCTGTTTAAATAGGTAAACTGTTTTCGCTTTTTTTGCCTGTTTAAATAATGAGGTCATTAAAAAAATCAACAACTAATCTTTCAGCACACTAACTGTCTTTTAAGGTAATTAGTGTGCTGAAAGATTTGGAAACACACCAAGCGTTTTGTCGCATGGGCGGCGAGATGGAGGTGTAGTACTTTGGATAAGGAGGGAACGGAGATGAAGATTCACGTGCTCAACACCGGGGGTACCCTGGGGATGGTGGGAAAGCCCCTCCGTCCGGCCAAGTCCGCGGCAGAGTTGCTTGAAGGGATCACTATCCCCCAGGGCATCGAGATGACGCTGGAGGACCTGCCGGTTCGACAGGACTCCACCAACGTCATGCATCGGGATCGTGTCGAGATGGCTCGCATGATCACGGCCGCCTACGAGGAACACGACGCGTTCCTCGTGTTGCACGGAACCGATTCGCTCGCCGAGACCTGCGCGTTCCTGGCCATGACGTTCAAGCAGTCCCTGCAGAAGCCGGTCTTCGTCATCGGCGCGCAGATGACGAAGGACGAGAGCGGCAGCGACGTGCCGATGCAGATCGCGAACACCATGCGCGTTGCGATGGCATTCGTGCGCAACTGCGTCGTCGGGGTGTTCAACGTGTGCATTGGGAACGTGCTCGACGGTTCGCGGGTGCGCAAGCGCAACGAAGCCGACTTCGACGCGTTCTACACGCCCGGTCGGCACGCCGTGGCCAAGGCGTGGCCGCACGTCAAGATCATGGAAAGCGCGCGCTCCAAGAACGAGGTCCTCGCCGTGCAGGGTCTGCGCATCGATGCCGGATTCGAGCAGCACGTGGCCACCCTGGTCGTCTCGGCGGACACGCCGCCGTACGTCCTCATGGACATGGTCCGTGCCGGCCGTATCCGGGGCGTCATCCTCGAGTGCAAGGGAGCTGGCAACATCCCGGATCGGGTCTGGACGGCCGAGGAGCTCAAGGACACGGAGTCCTACTCCTGGATCGACGCCATCCAGGCAGCGACCAAGGCCGGTATCCACATCGGGATCATCTCGCCGTTCGACGACGGACGGGTGGTCCTGGACCGCTACGAACTCGGCACCAAGGCCAAGGCGGCTGGGGCACTCTCCCTCGAGAGCCTGACGCCGGCCATGGGCGACACGAAGTTCCGCATGGCGATCCACATGCATCCGGACAAGCCCGAGCGCGTCCAACACTTCCTGTCCACGAGCATCGTCGGCGAACTGCTCGGCGGGTTCGAGGACGTGGACGACCCGCTGGCCGTGGCGTGACAACACCCCCGTAGCTCTTCGGAGCGCAGGTATGAGGGTGAACGAATTCGCTGTTCTTTCTTGGGGCTTCCTGCAGCCCCTTCACACTATCATCTTTATTTAATAGAGGTGATTGAAGAATAAAAAGCTACTCAAATGAGTAGTTTTTTGTTATAATACAATTATTATAATGAAAAAATAATAATTTAAATATCATGAAAAATATTTTAATTCTTTTTTGTGGTGGCACTTTGGTGATGGAGGAAAATAAAGTCGGTGCTTTGACAACTCCAGCCAAGGACAAAGCAATTATGAATCTTTTAAAGATTGAACCGAAATTAGGTAAAATTGCTAATATAAAATTGCATTATGTTGATAATATAGACAGCTCCAATATTGAACCTGAACATTGGAATAAAATGACCCAAATTATTGCGGATAATTATAACAAGTATGATGGTTTTGTAATCACCCATGGCACTGACACCATGGCCTATACCTCAAGTGCTTTATCTTTTACTTTACAAAATTTAGGCAAGCCAGTTGTTTTAACTGGCGCACAAATTCCAGGGAAAGAAATTGAAACCGATGCTCGACGCAATTTAATTAATGCTGTACGGGTGGCTGCTGAAGATGTAGCTGGTGTATTTTTAGTGTTTGATGAAGAAATAATTTTAGGATCACGTGTTTCCAAAGTTTCAGAGTCCAGGCTTGATGCCTTTGAAACTATTAATGACTCTTTATTCGGTGAAATCAGAATTGATTTGCGTTTTTGCGATAACCATCCTCGTCGTCACAATAAAAAACTAAAGATAAAAACAGGTTTTGAACCAAACATTGCCATTATTAATCTGGTACCTGGAACACCCACTGAAACCATTGATAATTTACTTAATACTGGAATTAAAGGATTGGTGCTTAATGGCTATGGTTCGGGAAATATCAGTTATAAATATTTAGCGATAATAAAAAAAGCCAAAAAATTGAACATACCTGTTATTGTTACTACTCAATGTTTAGAGGGTGCCACTTTAATGGAAATGTATGATGTTGGTAAAAGGGCTCTAGATATGGGGGCTATCCAAGCTTATGATATGAGCCTAGAGAGTACCACTACCAAGCTAATGTGGGTGCTGGATAAAACCAAAAAGGTTTTAGAAATTAAAAAAATGATGCACACCAATTGTGCCGGGGAAATTATGATAGAGAGTAGCAAAAGTGATTTATCAAAACATGTAATATAGGGCACTATCAATTTTATATGACTTTAGAAACCGAACAAGCTAATCTTCGCCGAAGAGGTGTAGAAAGCCGTGAATTTGGGGTGGAAAATAAAGAAAGTAAAGAAAATGAAGAACTAAAAGCGGCGGCCGCTATGGAGCGAGCCGACACCATTATCCGCGAAGCTAAGAATAGCAAAAAACAAATGCAAAATATTGTGGTGCATATGCAAACCGTAATCAGTGCGATTCGCCAGCTTCGGACACAATTACAATTGGTACAAAAAGATGATGACGATTCTTCGGTAAAACAAGATAAGAAAAAAATTGCCGAATTAACGAAAAAATTAGAAGATTATGGTGATGAATTAATAAAAATGAAGGCAGATTTAATTCGTGAGCAAATGGAGGAATTAAAAAATGATATTGGCGAAGGTGGAAGTCTTGAAGAATTACAAAAAAAAGCCGAAGCTTTGGTAGAGGAGTTGATAAAACAGGTGAAGCAATAAAAAAAGACCCCCAGCTCCACTACGTTGCGCTGGGCAGGCTAGTAAACTTTATTAAAAAAGATAGTCTAGCTTGCCAGGCGCAGTGAAACGGAGACTGGGGGTTTGTTTTTTAGTTTTTATTTAAATCCATGCGATAATGATGTTCGTAAATATTTATTACTGCCAGGAACAAAGCACAAAAAACTGGACCAATCACAAACCCAGAAATTCCAAACATAAAAATTCCGCCCAAGGTAGAAAGTAAAACTATCAAAGGATGCATTTGGCTATCTTTGCCTACTAGTACTGGACGCAGTAAGTTGTCTATAGTGCTAATAATGAGCATTCCTACTACCAGCATAGTTAAACCTTCCCAGGTGTTTCCTAAAATTAACATAATAATAGCTGTGGGAAACCAAACAATTGAACAGCCTACTCCGGGCACAATAGACAAAGCAGTCATAATCACTCCCCAAATCAAAGCTCCTTTGATGCCCACGATCCAAAATAAAATTCCACCGAGTATACCTTGAATTGTACCAACAATAAAAGTTCCTTTAAGAGTCGCTCGAGCAGTAGAAGTAAAGCGATGACAGAGCATTTCTTCATAAATATCGCCAAGTGGCGAGAGGTGCATTATTTTTTTGAGTATTCGACCGCCGTCTTTGAAAAAGAAAAACAATGAATAAAACATGATGAAGAGCAAGAAAATAAAACGTACAGAATTTTGCGTAATACTCTTTATGTTGTCAAATAAAAATAAACTTACATTTTTGGCAGCGCTTTCGGCATATTTAGACCAGTTAGCTTCTATTTGATTACTTAAAGAAGCAAAGGGAGTGTTGTCGAACCAATGTGAGGCATTTTTAACTTGCCCAATCCAATTTCCCGAAGAAGCTTGTTCATAAAGGCCAACAGATTCATTTACAACCAAGGTGCTTAAAAGAATAAGAGGAATAAAAAGAATAATAAAAACTAAAACTAAACTAATTATTGAAGAGAGTATTGGCCATTTTAAGAAGTGGTGTATTTTTTTGTATAAAGGATTGAAAGTAATGGCAATAATGGCAGCCCAAAAAATTGGGTAAAAGAAGGGGCGAAAAATATAGAGTAAAATTATACCCAAAATAATAATTAAACTAAAAAAGAAAACAGAACGCATTTTAATGAAGTTAGTATTGGTAGGCATATAATTTATTAATGAATAATGACACCTATATTTTACCAAAAAATAGCCATAAATACAAAGGGCTTGACAAATTTCGCGCTTTTTAGTATTATATTGTCATCTTAAACCTGTAAGTTTTACAGGTTCTGGAAAATAATTAATCCCTCATTTATTGCATTTTTCCTCTTCCCAGCCCTCCTGGGTGGTAGCAATAAAGAGGTTAAAAGGAAAAAATATGAAAATACCAAGTATTTTAGAGATGCTTCAATCTGGGGTTCATTTTGGTCACCAGGTTTCTCGTTGGCATCCAAAAATGAAACCATTTATCTTTACCGAGAGAAATGGTGTTCATGTAATTGACCTAGAAAAAACTCAGGTCAAATTAAAAGAAGTAGCCGAAATTGTTAAAAAAATGGCTGCCGAAGGCAAAATTATTTTGTTTGCCACTACCAAGCCTCAGGCCAAAGAAATTGTGCGCCAAGCGGCCGTTAGTTGTAGTATGCCATATTTGGTGGAACGTTGGCTGGGTGGAATGCTTACAAATTTTGTGGAAATCAAGAAATTGATTAAAAAATACAATATTTTGAAACAAGAAAAAGAGAGTGGAGAATTGGAAAAATATACCAAAAAAGAACAATTGGAATTTACCAAACAATTAGAAAGAATGGAAAGATATTTATGTGGTTTATCTAATTTAGAAAAAATGCCAGATGTAGTATTTTTACCTTCTTTTCAAAAAGAAAAAACTGCCGTACTTGAAGCGGATAGAATGCAAGTGCCAGTGGTAGCTATTTGTGATACCAACGCCAATCCGGTAAAAGCTGATTATTTTATTCCTGGTAATGATGATGCAGTTAATTCTATTAAACTCTTGGTAAATGTAATTGCCGAAGCAGTAAAAGAAGGTAAAGAGGAATTTGAAAAGAATAAAGTTGCCATTGCTTCTGCAGTCGTGGTAAAATAAAGTGAAATAAAATGTCATGCTGACCCTGAAACAAGTTCAGGGTGACATTACTCGTTTCAGCATCTCTTCTAAAAATTAATTCATTTAATAAATTTATCCTGTGTAAAAGATCCTGAAACAAGTTCAGGATGACAGATAATGATTCAGGATGACAAAAAAAATATGATTACCGCTTCCGACATTGCCGCGCTCCGGGCCAAAACAGGAGCAGGAATGATGGATTGTAAAAATGCTATGGAAGAATGTGGTGGAAATGTAGAACAAGCAGTAGATTGGTTGCGTAAAAAAGGGGTAATGAAAGCGGCCAAACGTGCCGACAAAGTTGCTGCCGAAGGTTTAGTTTATGCTTACATTCATGCTGGTGGCAAAATTGGCGTGTTGGTAGAAGTAAATTGCGAAACTGATTTTGTGGGTAAGACTGATTCTTTTAAAGCTTTGTGCAACGATATTGCTATGCACATTGCTGCCGTGAATCCAAAATATTTGACTCGTGAAGAAGTTTTGGCCGAAGATTTGGAAAGAGAAAAAGCAATTTATCGTGAACAATTACAAGCCGAAGGCAAACCAGCCGAAATGATCGAAAAAATCTTGGAAGGCAAAATGAGTAAATATTATAGTGAATTTTGTTTGTTGGAACAGCCTTTCATAAAAGATGAAAATTCGACAATAGAAAAAATGTTGCAAGCCAAAACTGGTGAGATTGGTGAAAAAGTTACTATTCGTCGCTTTGCTCGTTTTGAACTAGGTGAAGGAATTGAAAAGAAAACCAAGGATTTTGCCGAAGAAGTGGCCGAACAATTGAAATAAGCTACGAAATACGAAATTTACGAAAATACGAAATACCCCGGGATGAACCCGGGGTTTTGTATTGTCAAAATGATAGGAAAAGTGCTATTATTATATTGTAAATATTAATATTTTTTTTATGCCTAGTTTTGAACAATTTGAGCCAGCTCACGTGGCTTCGGCTGTGTTGGCTGGGGAATTAAAATTAACTAAACAGGGTTTGTTTTTCGGAGGTGTTTTATTGGATGATCCAAGAGATGTGCAAGTGGTCATGGCCAGTTTGGATGTAGCCATTAAAAATAGTATGGCCGGTGGAAGACAAATTGAGGAAGTTTTAAAACCATTACAAGCTGAGTTATTAGCTCATTTTCCACAACCAGAAAAAAAAGTTGAAGTGCCACCAGTAGAAAAGCGACCATTGGAACAGTGGACAGATTTTATGGTAGATTGGCAAGTAGCTGTGGATAGAGCTATTTTAATAGCTGGTGACGGAAAGAGAGTTTATATTAATGCGGATTTAAGATTTTTGGATCTACAAATGAAAAGTACTGTAAATGAAGTATTGGATTCTAACACAACTCTTGATAGGTTATTGGAAATGAAAAGAGATTTAGATGCTTTGGCTAGGAGTGCCCCACGTGATGGTGACTGGCGGAAGCGTTTTAAAAGTTTATTAGAAAGTTTGTTGGCAGAACAAATAGGTATTAAAACACATGGTCCTATGGATTTACAAAGATAATAATTTATGATTTCATTTTTAATTGGCAAGATAATTAATAAAGAAAATAACAAAATTTGTGTGTTAACCGCGAGTGGGGTTGGTTATGAAATAAATTTACCAACATTTTTGTTTTTGGAATTAAAAAATAATCAGGAAGTGCAAATACCAGTTTATTTGGCGGTGCGGGAAAATTCACAAGATTTGTATGGTTTTAAAGATTTGGCGCAAAAAGATTTGTTTTTAAAATTTTTGGATGTTAATGGTATTGGCCCCAAATCAGCATTGCATTTATTGTCGCTTGGTACAGTAGCAGAAATTTCTGGGGCAATTGCTCGGGGCGATGTGGAATATTTAACCAAAGTGAGTGGAGTTGGCAAGAAAACTGCGGAGAGAATTGTGGTGGAGTTAAAAAATAAAGTATCTGCCCTAGGCGGATCCGCCTCTGGTGGACAAAGTTCGGAATTAGCTGGTACAGCTTTGGGAGAAGTAGTTGATGCGCTAGTTTCACTTGGTTATTCCAAAGAAGAAGCGCGAGAAACAGTAAAGAGTTTGGATAGTAAAGATAAAACAAGTGAAGAATTATTAAAGTTGGCGTTTAAGGTTTTGAGTAAATAAATTAAAATGTTTTTCGCTTCCCTCCCCCTACAAGGGGGAGGTAGGAGGGGGTTTCGTCATCGTTGTCTGTCATTCCTGTCCCGTAACCTGGTACGGGATAAATTCCGACAGGAATCCACCCGCCTGCCATCGCTATGCTCTAGCATCAGCGGGCAGGGAAATCGTCTCATTACTCTTATCTCCACTTTTTCAAAAAAGTGGAGTAAAAACTTCGCGCTAAACAAACACTGCAGAAAATTTAAGACTCGTCATTCGTTTTTGTTCTGAACTCGCCCCGCATTGTGTGCGGGGCTCAAACAACAGAACAAATCCGCCTTCGCTCACGCTACGGCGTACCACTCCTCCTCGCCTCTAAATTTTTACCTTGTGTTTGTGTGCGCGTGAACGAGTGAGTGAACGTTTAAAAAAATTAAACACAAAACCCCAGCTCCACTACGTTGCGCTGGGCAGGCTAGTAAACTTTGTTAAAAAGATAGTCTAGCTTGCCAGGCGCAGTGAAACGGAGACTGGGGTTTTGTATATTCAAGTATTCGTAATAATTTTACCCTCACACCTATGTATAGGTGTTGGGGTTTATAAACACTTGAGTCACCCTGGTCCTCCAGGCCAGGTGCTCCTAAGTAATTAGGAAAAGAACGGAAAGAACGTGGTTTTTTGCCCCGGAGCTGGGGCGGGCGGTGGCATGGGGTAGCCGGGTTGTTAGTCGCCCTCGGGTAGAGGATCGTCATCATCGCTCGTTCGCTTGAACGCGAACATTGCTAAGATGAAGAGGACGAACACTTCAACACCCTTGGACCAGCCGAGCAAGAATTGCTCGAGTTGACTATCCACAGGGGCTTCAGCCCAGGACCATGGCATGGGCTTGAGCCTTACGACACAGGTGCGACCGTAGTAGGTGTTGGTGTAATACTGGTCGCGGTCGTAGCCGAAGGCCAGGGAAACGGCCGTGGTGGCCGATTTCTTGTTCTCGTCGGCGAAGTCCGTCTCGCGCGTGTAGTTTCGCAACGTGGTGCCGACGCTGACGAGGGCGAACGCGAAGACGAAGAGCTTGAAGAGTGTTTTCATGGCTAGGCCTCGTCGGCGGCCGTGGCGGGGGTGGAGGTCTGGGCGAAACGCTCCGCGGCCACACTCATGATAAGTTGCCGTTCTGTTGTGGTGCAGGCGCAGGCATCAATGACCCGCACCATCCGAGCATGGAGCTCGGCCGCTTCTCCAGACTTATAGACTAAGGTTCGCGGTTTGGAGGCAGCGACTCGCAGTACGGCGACTGCCAGCTCGGTCAACGCTTCGCGTCGCTTTGCCTTGGCCGAACGTTCCAACTTCTGCTTGACCTTTTTGGCCTTGCAGTAGTCGACCAGGCGCTTGCCAGGGTAGATACCGAGGAGGGCGCCCAAGTAGATGATCGATGGAGCCCACCAGCACCAGCAGTCCTGAACGTAGAGCTTGCCCGACCAGCCGAGAGCGGTGACACCGAGGCCAACCAGAATCACGAGGAGCGTGATTTTGATGGTCCAGGCGATGACGCTGATCCAGTCGATTCCGCGCCACCAGAGGCGGAAGGTGGGGAACTGGCGGTAGCAGCCGACCACCACGAAGCCCACGACCGTGAGGCTCAGCATGGCCGTGGGGAGCCACCAGAGCGGGTTTCCTCCTTCCCGCATGTTGATGGACAGCCAGGTCAGGAGTGGGGTCAGGATCACGGTTGCTACAACACCAAGGACGGTCCACGAGACCAAGCGACGCAACTGAACAAAGCGCTTCTCGGACACGGGACACCTCCCTTCTACCACAACCTTCCGGGGTAGTGGTTAGGAAGTGAGCTACCTGACGCGAGAGATAGGCCTTGTACAACGGGGTGACACACCCCTAAGCGTTTAAGCTTTTAGTACACCTATTCTGCCCAGGCTCGCTCGTGTGATCCACAGAACCTTTTAATGTGTTTGAAAAGCAAACTAAAAGGTTCTGTGGAAAATTTATGTTGTAATGAGCAGAAATGTTATTATATTAAATAACGGCGTATTGTAACATTTTTTCGGGGTTTGTCAAGTACCCCTCCCTGCCCTCCCCTTATAAAGGGGAGGAAACGAAACGTTTACCTTTCTCCCCTTTATAAGGGGAGAATTAAAGAGGGGTAATTTAAAAACCCGTCTTTTTTAGACGGGTTTTGTGTTTGTTCTTTGTTTTTACAACAACGTCATACTTGCCACCTTATCGCCGTCATCTTTTCCGCCATAGGCGGACCAGCCTTGGGCTGGAAATTTGAGCTATAATAAAGTTGCTGATGCTACTTTATCACCTTCCTCTTTGAAGCGCATAATCCTTACGCCTTGAGTAGCGCGGCCAAGAGTAGAAACAGTTTTTAGTTCAATGCGAATTACTTGGCCGTTTACCGAAATTGCCATTAAATCTTTTTCTTCGGTATTATTAATTACATCTACACTAATAATTTTGCCAGTTTTTGGGGTAATGTTCATGGTCTTGATACCACTACCACCACGGCCTTGAACTTTGTATTCATTAATTAAAGTTCTTTTACCCAAACCATTTTCCGAAACTACCAACAATTCCAAAACTTTGTTTTTTACTAAGTCGGGAGAAATTACATCCATGCCTACAATATAGTCATTGCTCTTTAAGCGCATACCACGTACCCCGCTAGCAGTGCGGCCCATGGGTCGGATATTGGCTTCTTTAAAGCGGATGGCTTGGCCACCGGCAGTTACAATCATAATTTCATCTTTGCCAGTAGAAGGACGCACCCATTCCAGCATATCATCGGTTTTTAATTTTAGGGCAATTAATCCAGAATGACGCACATTGGCAAAATCAGTAAGCGCGGTTTTTTTGGTCGTGCCTTTGTTCGTAACCATTACCAAAAATTTATATTTATTTATATCGGTTACCGAAAGAATAGCCGAAAGTTTTTCATTGGGAGCTAATTGTAAAAAGTTTACAATGGCCTGACCTTTGGCCGTGCGCGTGGCTTGAGGAATATCGTAGGCGCGAAGTTGGAAAACCCGACCACGAGTAGTAAAGAAAAGAATGTTGTCGTGGGTATTGGTAGAAATTAGTTGATCCACAATATCTTCTTCTTTGGTAGTTACCCCAATTACACCTTTGCCACCGCGTCCTTGAGTTTTAAAGGTGTCGGGAGGCAAACGTTTGATATAGCCATCACGCGTGGTCATAATAATGGTGGATTCGTTGGGTACCAAATCTTCTACGGAAAATTCTTTTACCCCACCAGCCACAATTTGTGTACGACGCTCGTTGGCAAATTTTTCTTTAATTTCTTTGGTTTCGTTTTTAATAATTTCCAAAATTCTTTTGGTGCTAGACAAAATTGCTTCTAATTCTTTTATCAAAGCGCGTTTTTCTTTTAATTCATCTTCAATTTTTTGTCTTTCCAAATTAGCCAATTGTTGCAAACGCATTTCCAAGATGGCCACAGTTTGGCGTTCGGTAAATTTAAATTTTTCCATTAAATTCTTTTTGGCATCTTCTTTGTCTTTGGATTTGCGAATGGTGTTAATTACGGCATCAATTTTGTCTAAGGCTTTGCTTAAACCTTCCAAAATGTGGGCGCGGTCTTTGGCTTTTTCCAAGTCATAAGCAGTACGACGGCGAATAATTGTTTCGCGATGTTTAATGTGTTCTTCCAAAATTGTTTTTAAATTTAACACGCGAGGTTGAATGCCGTCAATTAGGGCCAAAAGATTTACATGAAAAGTAGTTTGTAAGTCGGTAATCGTATAAAGTTTATTTAAAACTTTTTTGGGATAAGAATCTTTTTTAAGATCAATAACAATGCGTACGCCGTCTTTGTTGGATTCATCACGTAAATCTTTGATGCCTTCAATCTTTTTTTCTTGTACCAAGTCGGCGATTCTTTCAATTAAAGTGGATTTGTTTACTTGATAAGGAATTTCATTAACAATAATTTGAAATTGTCCATTTTTATTTTCTTGAATATCGGCTTTGGCGCGCATGACAATTCCACCCCGTCCAGTGGCAAAAGCTGTGGCAATATCTTTTTTGTTATAAATAATGCCACCAGTAGGGAAGTCTGGTCCTTTAATATATTCCATTAATTCTTCGATAGTAATTTTGGGATTGGTGATTAAGGCATCAATACCATCGCAAAGTTCGCCCAAGTTGTGTGGAGGAATGTTGGTGGCCATGCCTACAGCAATACCCATACTGCCATTTAATAATAAATTTGGCAATTTCGAGGGAAGCACTCGTGGTTCGCGATGTGAACCATCATAAGTAGGAGAAAAATCAACAGTGTCTTTTTCGATGTCAAAGGCCATTTCTTCGGCAATAGCAGATAATTTGGCTTCGGTATAACGCATAGCGGCGGCGCTATCGCCGTCCATAGAACCAAAGTTACCTTGGCCATGGACCAAAGTGTGACGCATGTTGAAGTCTTGGGCCATGCGCACCATGGAATCATAAATAGCCGAATCACCATGAGGGTGGTACTTGGCCATTACCTCACCCACCACGTGGGCGGATTTACGAAATTTGGAAGTGTGTTTTAAGCCAATGTTCCACATGGCATACAAAATACGGCGGTGCACTGGCTTTAGGCCATCACGGACATCGGGCAAGGCGCGCGAAACAATTACACTCATGGCATAATCCAAATATGAGGTTTTCATTTCCTCGACCAATTGCACAGGTTCTACTTTGCCACTGGGGTTTAATTCTAATTTTTCTTGTTCAACTTTTTTTACATTTGCCATATTTAAAGTGAAATAGTAGTGCTAACAGTGGAACTGGTACTGGTAGCTAAATTGTTAAAAGTTTTGATTAAACTATTTTTTAAAATTTGGTCTAAATTTTCATCGGAAACTTTTTCTGGTATTAATTTTTGTAGCTCGCTATCTTTTTCTTGATTAATTTTTTGCCAATCTTTTTTTATGGTGTTTACAAATTCGCTGCTGTCATTTTTGGCAATTTGCAAAAAAGTTCTAGTATTCCAAAGCCACATGCCAAAAATTAAAATAGTAATGCCAATTACTGCCAACCAAACATAGAGTCTTTTTCTTTTTATGGTTTCGTAATCCACGGGAGTACTATTTTCTAATTTTTGTTGGGGAATTTGTGAAAGATTAGATTCGGTAAATTCCACTTTTTCGTAAATCAATCCAGGAATTTTTTCTATAGCAGCTTTAATATCTTTTTTAATTTGTTTATGTTCGGTTGATTTTTTATTGGTGCTTTTTTTCTCGTTGGATTTTTTGCTAGTAGATTTTTTTTTGACAGGCATACTTTGAAAATTTCTAATTTCTAATTTCTAATTTCAAATAAAATGTTAAATAATTTTTATTAGGTGAATTAGACATTTGATAATACTAACTATTTATTTTTTTAAATTGTCATGCTGAATTTATTTCAGCATCCCAGGGGATCCTGAAACGAGTTCAGGATGACAGTCGTTACTCCTTACTTAGTACCATAACTTGCATTTCTTCTTGTGGCAAATCTTTTTTCTTAATAATAATTTTCTTTTCCGGAGTGCCGTTGCTAGAACCCAATTCTTTTAATAAACTTTCAACTTCTTTGGCTTTGGGGTCATTGTCGCATTTAAAAGCCATTGGGATAACAATGCGTGGTTCAATCGCGTTTATTACTTTGGCAGCACCTTCGGCATCATAAGCACCTTCGGAACCAAATGGTACAAATAAAATATCTACTCCCGATAATACTTCTAACTGAGCATCGGTTAATTGTTTATTGTTTAAACCTAAATGTCCGACACTTAATTGTTCGGCGTCAAGTCGGAACATTACTGTACCATCGGTATGACCATTAGTGGCGGTAATTAAAACACTGTCAGTTTCGCATTCACCAGCATGAGAAAGTGTAAAAGGTTCTCCAGACAAAGTAATAATACCTTCTTCGCCATGGGTCATTAAACCAATGTCAGGCATAAGACTGCGGGGAAATTCACCCGTTGCCGGGCGATAGGGATCAATAATAATTACTACATCTTTGTCATAGGGTTTTACTTGTATTTTGATGGCAGTATTGCCAAGCCAACTTATGTGCATAATAAAAATAGGTAAAAATTATGACCATATTTTACCATTTTTTTATACACAACACAAGGGGTGGAAATCGTTGTTTCTCCCCCTTAACAAAGGGGGATTAAGGGGGTTGTTGGTAAACCCTCCCCTTGTAGGGGAGGTGTCCCGATTCGCATCGGGACGGTGGGATTCGTTGTACTAACATGAACCCCCACCCTCCGACTGCGACGTCGGAGGACTCCCCCTACGAGGGGGAGGATTTCGAACGGTGTTTGTGCGCGCGTGAACGAGCTGGTGGTTCGTTTTCCTCCCCTTTATAAGGGGAGGATTAAGGAGGGGTAAGTTAAAAACAAAAAATACCCCAACA
>Ga0076113_116_pt1 | contig 25526 bp, 24 predicted proteins | sample RifGroC2_FD_67670 | JGI IMG/M metagenome (GOLD analysis project Ga0076113, IMG submission 67670) | Parcubacteria (Magasanikbacteria) bacterium GW2011_GWC2_37_14
TTTGATGCGGAGGCTATCAAAACCGTCTAAGAGTTGTTCTTCGGTTTCCGGTTCCTTGACCCACGTTTCTTGGGTACAGTCGTGATAGTGGTTGCAATGTCCGTAGTGATGACCCCGATGTAGTTCCCAGGTAATCAGTCCGTCACAGCCTGCACAGCGGATTAATCCTTTGAAGAGGTAGTCGTGCTTCATATATTTAGGGGTGGTTTTGCTCACAAGCATATTTTGGACCTTATCAAATAGTTCTTTACTGATTAACGGTTGATGTTTGCCTTCGCTGATCTCATTGTTCCACCTTATTTTACCCATATAGAAAGGATCACGCAGCAGGGAGTGGGTCCTGCTGATCGCCAGTCTGTTGCCCTGCGGTGAGCGCATGCCTTCTTCATACATAGTGGTTGCAAGCTTTTTGATGGAATAATCGCCGGAGGCGTAGAGCTCAAACATCTTGATTACTAGCTTAGAAGCACCTTCATCAACGACATGGATTTTGTGGCCGGTTTCACCCACTGTTTTGTACCCAAGTGGTGGTTTGGTGGGGATCCAGCCTTGGGCTAGTTTTTCTTTCTGCCCCTTCTTCACATTCTCTGAAAGAAGACGGACGTAATACTCGGCGGTGGCCACTTTGACCCGCCACATAAACCATTCGTGAGAGCGGGAGGAGTTGTGGAGGATACAGCCTTCTTTTGCCAGGTGGACTTGGTGTTCTTCGTTCTCGGTAATCCATAAGTCAATGGTGGGGACATCAGAGAAATTCCTGGTTAAACGGTCAGTTGTTTCCACGATAATCGTGGGAATGGTATGCTTGCGGACATAGGCGACCATCTCGATGAAGATTTTTCTCTGAACCTTGCCTGCTGCGGACTCGGAGACGGCGAAGACTTTGGCGACTTCCAAGCCCTGTTTGTCAGCATACTCTCTCAAGAACTTCTCCTGAGCTGGCAGGGAGTAGCCTGTTTCTTCTTGTTCTTTACTGCTTACTCGGCAGAATATGGCAGTTTTCATAGTAATTTTGATGTAACACAGAACATAAACAAATTGTTTGGCAATATCAAGTAATGGTAGGTTGCTCCTCCTTGTCGTTGTTCTTGTGATACCTACTGACTATTTCCTGTATCTTCTTGTCTAACTCTATTTCTTCTGGGGTTTTTGGTTCTGCTGGCGGTTCTTGGTAAGTGATAACTTGGTAGTTTCCGATACTCAGTCCCTCTTCAACTCGGTGCATCTTCCAAAGCGTGTAAAGATCTCTTGTGCTGACATACATGCCTTGATCCAACTGCCGACCCAATCTATCAAGAACCCTGTCTAATAAAATGGCAATTTTATATGCTCTTGTTTGCTTAATCCTCTTAAACTTGAACCTCATGTCTTCCAGATCTTCTGTGTTTTTCAACTCAGTTCGTTCCTGCCAGCGATATTTGACTGACCAGCGTTTGAGTGTTGCCAAACCAGCGGGTTTACCCAGGAAAACCCCAAAAAACGGTATCATTTCGGTATCATCTTGAGCTGAAATTCGCTCCCACATCCTGAGCGTTTTTTCTAAACTGCCTACTTCGCAATAAAGAAGCCAAGCGGCGTATTGTTTTGCTCGTTCTCCTGGTATCTTTGATGTAACGATATTCATAGTTAAATTAGCTATAGTAACTTATATAAATACATTTCCTCTTAAAGGGAAAAATTGTTACTATAAAATTCCCTTTATAAGTCCCTATATAGTTACTATGTCTTTTCATAAGTTAATGCTTTCTAAATCGACATCCTCTGGATTGATTTCTTCCTCTTTTTCTCCCTGATCGGGTTGTTTGCTTTTGGCAAGGCAATAGGCGTTGTAAATCTTCTCTATCACAGCCTCGTATAGATCAAGATCATCGATAAAGACGATTTCGTGCCAACCACTACCTAGTCGATAGCTTGGCGCTTGAAACCATAGGGAATCTTGATGTTTTGGATGTGGTCGATCAGATCTCAACACCTTCCAGCCATGTTCTTTCCAGACACCAAAAAGTATTACGGTTGCCTGGGCTAGCATGGTTTCTGATTTCAAGAGTTTAATTTTGATAGTTATATCGTTAATTGAGATCATCATGGTTATTTATGGTCATATTAATTTTTCTTTTACCGCCCCATTTTTGTCTCAAGTATTCTTCAAGCTTTTCTTTCTTAGGACAATCCTTTTTGTGTTCGATTAATGCCAATGCCTCAAAGAAATCTGTCAGCGTATTTGCCACAATCGACGCTTCTTCTGTGGTTAATTCAATACCGCACCCTGCTAATAAAAGCGGTTTTAGAATGCTTACAAATTTATCTATGGGCGTCATAACTGTTTCCTCCACTGTTTGTTGACTCGATTTTTAATAAAGTCTCGGTAAAAGCCAGTAGGGTTGTGCCTATCTCTGTAACTTCCTGGAGGCTTAATTCCAGATCAAAGTCTTCTTTTAAGATTTGTTTTAGTTCCAATAGTAAATTTTTATCTATCATAGTTATTCGTTGGCATAGAGCCGTGCCTTCACGACACGCAACTGATTAAAATAGGTCTGAGGCGAGATTTTGATTTCGTTTCGGAAATCAGTGCTTTGCGGGGATTAGTAGAACGATCAATTTCTTCTATCGGCGCAAATAAAGAGAGGGTTGTGGCGAGAGATAGATCGCTGGTCTGATAGTAATTCTCGTTTAATTGCTGGTTCATAGTTATAAAAAAAGCTAGGCTATTAACATAAGCCTAGCTCCTAAGGGGTTATATAAAGTTATCTAACTACTTGTTCGGGGGAAATGGCAGATATTTTGTGTTTACTGAGATTGTCTGCTTTCTAACATCGAGCAGATCCTTAATTGTTGTTTCTATTGCCACTTTTTTATTGATCTCACGCCCTGCGTTATAAACCCTGCGCCACATATTTGTGTCGATATTTCTTTCTCCTGATTTTTCTAGCACTTCATCCCATGACCACTCTCTTTTCATTGCATTTTTATTTCGCAAAATTACCCTACAGAGTGTATCTTGGTCGCCTTCTGGAATAAAAATTACTTTGCCTTTGAAGGACAGTTTGTGAGGGGTATATGAGAGTCGGGGCTCGATAAGGCTAATTAACTTTCTTGTAAGCTGTATAGTAGCAATAGGAACTGGGTAAACGGTAAAACCACTTCTGTTTTCATCTTTGGTCAAAGACCAAACGCCAGCGTCTGCGGTAATGATTTCGTGTGGTTTTGAAGTCCCTTCTCTAATACTAACAATCGAGATAAATCCTTCCGACTCTAAGGCTATTAAAGTTTCTATGAAGGTTATCCTGGTTGTGTTCTCTCCGAAGAGAGAAGCGTCCTCCTCGAAATGGAGTGGTATTTTTAGTCCATATTGTTTTATATAATCTGCGATTTTGTTGATAAAGTTATCTTTTTGGTATTTATAGGAGTATTTTATTAGCTCTGGATTTGTAATTTTATCGAGATGTCTACCAGCCATGAAATCTTTTATACTTTTGTCCAAGAGTCTTATTAACTCGTTCTTGTCTTTGTTAACCAAAGATTGTATCCCTTGAAACTGCTCCTCACTTAGTAAGTGTTTCTGAGTGTAGCGTTCCAAGATATAAGAAGGTTCTTCCTGATTAAGCAAGAGTTGCTTTATAACAGCGAGTTTCGTAACAAAAGCTGTGTAGGTTTTGTATTCCTCGTCAATTTTCATCGTCATAGTTGCAATAAACTGTTGCTTATTGTAGTCTAATGTTAACAAATAGCGAGTCCGCTATCAATTATGACTGACCAAACCGTTCCACAGCTTTTAACATTATCAGCGGCAAGCAAATTGCTTAGTGTTCATCCTAATACTCTTCGTCAATGGGATAAAAAAGGCATTTTACAGTCTGTCCGCTTTGGTCAACGCAAAGACCGTCGTTATAAAAAAGAAGATATTTTGAAACTTATGCACGGCAGAGATAAGCCATAAAATTTAACAATTTAACCGCCTAAACCCGCAAGGGCATGGTCGCCAAACCCTAACCTATAAAGATGGTCTTCCGACCAGTACTTGTAGGTTAGGTCTACATTCGAAAGGATGTAGTGGCGTTTCCGTAAGGGGGCGTCAGCTGGTTCGGGAGACCTTTTTTGTTTCCTGAACCCTACATAAATCCTAACCTACAAATTTATGGAAAAACTATCTGTCTTTTTGTTTTTAATTTCATTTATATCTCTGATTGTCGGCTTAATTTCGCCTGACAAGTTTAAAAAGATATTTAAGAATAAAGAAGTAACCAGAAAATTTATTCTTAAAGTCTTCGGAACAGCAAGTGCTGTTTTATTTTTTTCTATTGGAGTCTTTGCAGGTGCCGAACAAAAAGTTAATTTAGATTTTTCTCAACCAAGAGAAACCAATAAAACAGAAATTGTTACTACTACTGAACTCAAAATTGAACAGTTAACTGCGACAACTACGGAAGAAGTAAAAAATACTACTAGCGAAAATACTAAACCAGTTATTAATGAATATGTACCCAAACCTATTGTTAAACAAGGTGCAGTTGAAACACCCGAAGATAAGATAACGTATTATGCAGTTGCAGGAGTAACAGATGGTGATACCATTAAAATTAATGTCGACGGCACAATTTCTTCCTATCGTTTGATTGGTATGGACACACCCGAAACACTAGACCCAAGAAAAGAAGTTCAGTGTTTTGGAAAAGAAGCATCAAACAAAGCCAAAGAACTATTAATCGGTAAAAAAGTAAGAATAGAAAGAGAGCTTAATTATGGCGATTTGGATATATACGGCCGTCCACTTGCGTATATTTATCGTGAAGATGGGTTATTCTATAACAAATACATGATTGAACAAGGTTATGCTCATGAATATACTTATAAAAAACCATATAAATACCAAGTTGAATTTAAAACGGCACAGAAAATAGCCGAGGAAAATTTAAGAGGTTTGTGGTCACCGGATACTTGCAATGGAAACACTACTCAAAGTGCTTCTACATCTACCACACAAGTGAACGAGACAAATCAGACAACTAATAAATATTACACTTCTTCTCACTATAAAACTAAATACTATTATCCCGCGAGTTGTCCTGGTTGGAAGAGTTTAAGTCCGAGTTATTTGAAGTCGTTTGATTCTCTTGAGGCTCTACTGAAGGTTTATCCGTCTCGGACTTTGAGTCCTGAATGTTAGTAGATTTATCATCTGACTTACTAAAATTCACGAACGTAATTTGATTCCCTTTAATCTTATCTTCATTCTCCTCCTCCTTTTGTTTTCCTTGTTGTATAAAAACTTGAATTCCCTCTATAGTTTTTTCAATCAACTCCTTTTTTTCGTTTTCTGCTTCACGTAATTTGTTTTCAAGCTTTATTCTTATATATCCTTGGTTGGCTTCTTTATATCTTGGGCTATTGTGATCCAAAATATATTTTGAAGCATTGAGCGCCACATATTCGTTACTACCTTTGACTAGACTTATAATTCTAGATTCAGCAACATCACACATACCAGTAATACCAATAATTTTAGATTTATTGAATTCTTCTTTAAATGCGTCGTCTTCATTAAACCACCGATAAAAAGTGGCTCGAGAAATATCAAACTTGTGGCATAAAGAACTGACGACGGGATTATCGCTAGCCAGTTCAATCATTTTCTTTTTAATTTTAGCTTTGGACATTTTCATATTTAATTGCTTTCTTACCAGTTAGCTTTTCCCAACGATTGCGGATAACTTCAGCGTAGACTGGAGATTTTTCCATAATATAACAGCGTCGATTCATTTTCGTCGCTGCTATTAAAGTCGAACCACTACCACCAAAGGGTTCAACTATTAGGTCTCCACGTTTGGTGAGTACTTTGATATATGGAATTAAAATTTGTAGTGGTTTAGTGCCAAAGATTATGCCTTGTCCAGAATGTTTAGCGTCGTCAGCATTGAATTCAATAAAATCACTAGGACAAATCTTTTTACCTTTTTCGTATCCTTCCCACTGTGGTTTTCCGCTAATGGCATACAACGCCGTTTCATATTCATTTTGCAATTCTTGTTCCTCATCTTCTAAATTATATTCAACATCGCCTGAGGCACCAACCATGGCGATATCGTGTTTACTAAAGAATTTGTGTTTGGCCGCAAATCCCTGCGTGCGATTAGGTAAATGCCAGACCAACATGTTTTTAATCTTCCAGTGTTTGGCCATTTCGTCCCAGATAGTTGGGATGTTTTTCCAATTTTCGTAGACAATAATTGAAAAGTCGTCTTTAGCAATGTTTTTGATGTTAGTCATCCATTTTTCTGTAAAGTCATCTGGTAGTACATCGGTTTCAAGATAACGACGATTTTTCTTAGCCCCAAATCCTTCAGTTGGATTGCCTTTGCGTTTACCAGCTTTTAAGTAATCTAAAATGTAGGGTGGGTCCGTAAAGCACATATTTGCTTTTTCGCCATTCATTAGTTTTTGCATGTCATCTTCTATGGTGGAATCTCCGCAGTAGAGGACACTGTCGCCTAATAACCAACGATCTCCTTTTTTAATTTCGATATTTGTAATATTCAATTTATCTAACTCTTTTTGTAAATCAAATTGTTCGGGTGTGTCTTCAACTTCGAATATGTCATCTATATCTTCGCTACTAAATCCAACATCAGCTAAAAAGCTTTCGTCAAATTCAGCTAAAAGATTTAGATCCCATTCCCCAGTATTTTTGTTTAGGCGTAAATTAAGTTCCTTCTCCTTATTTATTTCAGGTAGATTTATATATACAACTGGCATCTCCGTGTATCCCATTTTTTGGGCAACGAATAATCTGAAGTGCCCGCCGATAACGACATTCTTTCTATTATCTGCACCATTGGCGATAATAGGGTCTACCAGACCAAATCTATTTATACTTTCTGTGAGTTGCTCTACTGCAACTTCATCCCACTTGCGTGGGTTATACTCTGTTGGTTTCAGGTCATTAATCGGAACCTGGACGATGTTGATGTTTTGACTTTGGTTAGTCATATATTTGTTAGTTAATGAATTAAAAAAATACCTAACGATAGGTATTATACAAAACGCAACATTATTAATTGTGACATTAATTGTTACAAGTAACTGAAAAAGATTTTTAGCTTATTTTAGATAATTTATTCATTCTACTTCTGATTTTTCTCATTTTAGGAATAAATTTATCCACATCTGACTTTGTAGCATCTTCTGGTAAAAACTCAGTGGCTATATCCTGATCTGCCCATTTATAATCTCCATCTTCGTTATTAATCATATCGTTCTTCTTTTTTGATAATTTCATCAATTTTATATTTTCATCAAATGCCTTCATCGGGTGCATCTCCACATCTCCAAGCGGGTAATGACATTTCTTTAAAAATTTAATTTTTTTATTTTTTATAAATTTAAGTTGCAATTCCACTTCTTCTTTTATCATTTTCCATTCATCTCTTGTTGGTTTGTTATAAATCGCCACACTAATAAACTCTTTATTAAAATCGAATGAGATTGCGTGATTAGTGCTTGGAGCATGTACTTTATTAAAAAATATGTAGTTTCTAATGCTATCCTTATAATGGACTGGCAGATTATATCTTAATACAACTTCAGTTATTAGTTGATTAAAATAATTTAACTTAATGTAAGTGTCATTTACTATCTTCAGTTCTGATTCGTAATCCGATAGTCTTTTGTATAATCCCTTATCTCGTTTAATTCCAATTTCTTTTAATGCTTTAAGATATTTTTTATTGGTCGAATCTATGTCTGTTTGTAAAACCATTTTTTTGTGCCATAAGCTATTTTCTTGGCTATTCAAAAAACCGTCTTTATTGATACCAAAAATACTTCTAATTTTTAAGATATCAGATTGAAATTTTTCACTGTATACAACCTTTTTCATCAAATCCAAATTTACCCGATGGATTTTAGGGAGTATTTCAAAAGCATTAGTTTTTTTGTTCTTTTTGGTCATGTTGTTATTCTAACTGAAAAACAGCAAATATTCAACTAAAATATATTGACAAAACCCTCTCTCTCTGCTTAAATGTGTATAGATTTGCCCTAGTTATTAGGGAATATATATGCTCTTTATCAACGCGATCCTTTTTGGGTTGCTTTATGCTATTTACTGGTTCGTCCAACCCGACTAACCGCACCTCCCGCGGTTTAAATATGTGGCTAAACGACAAGAAACATCGACACGAAAGGGTACGGCCATGTCGAAGAACAGAAAAAGCGGCCAAGGTGGTCGCAAAGGCAACGGAGTTGGTGCTCCTGCACCGGCTATTTCGGTGACGAGATCGGTAGCAATACCGGCTCCGACCGCACAAGTCGCGCGGCAGAGCGACGGGGGCGACACGTTCATGTTCTCGAACATCGATCCGCACGAACAGCCCCTCTTCCAACTGAACCTGAACCAGGATCGGCTGGGCTGGCCGACCCTGAGATTCACCTGGTGCCTCAACACCAAGACCGTGGAGATATTGCACCAGCGCGAGATCCGGTTTCCCTACATGTTCGTCGCCGTCTTCGAAAGACACGTGGGCGATCATGGAGAGGTGACCTTCCAGGACGTCGCGCGTGGGGCTTGGCCCCTGGAGCGCGGAATCGGTTCCATCGAGTTCCATCGTGCTGGGAAGTTCGTCCTGGTGGCGAACATCGTCGGTAAATCGGAGTGGGATTCGAGGCAAAAAGCTCAAGAACACATGGCTCGTGGACTCAAGAAGGATCATGGCCAATACTCCATGACGATGAGCTTCGAGACCAGCTACCAGCGTTCGGACAACTCCCTTCCCTACACCTTCACCACCGAAGTGGAAGTCGAGCCTGAGTTCTTCGCCAAGAAGCCGAAGGGCTGGATGTGGCGATGGGTCAACCTCTGGTTCGGACAGCCGCCCGACAACGAGTGCATCTTCAGACGGCGTATGATGGTGGCCTTCAGCATCCAGATACCGGTGATGCTGGTATACTGGATCATCAGCCTGTTCTGTATGCTCGTGTTGCGGCAGATCATCGGCGTGGTTCTTGTCCTCGTCCTCTTCCTCATCGGACGACGCGACCTGCATCTGAAGCCGCTCTGGCATCCATGGGAGATGGATCTGGTGCAATGCCAGGACGGAAGCGAACACCCCGACTGGGACGGCATGGGGACGCCTTCCTGCTACTTCAGCATGCAGGGCAAGAAGAGCCGGCACTTCACGACCGTGCTTCTGCTAACGCCGGGCATCTCGTTCCGTATAGCCTCATCGGCTTGGGGCAGGTCTTCTGCTACTTCCTGGTCCTACTCGTGGTGCTGCGTGTTGCAGGCGCCATCATCGACGCCTTCAGCAGTGGCATCAGCCCTGCGGAACGTCGCCGGCAGGCAGCGCTGGCCAAGGAAAGAGCGGAAGAGGAAGAACGTAACAAAAAACGTCTGGCTGATGAAGCTGCGAGGCGGTGGAAGGCGGACGAACGTGCCAAGTTCTATGAAACACAGGTACGTCCGCTCGCCTGCAGTCTGGGTGGTCCGCAAGGTGCGCACGTGAGGGATCTCCCGAAGAGACACCGGAAGGTTCTGTTGAGAGCCCAAGAGTGGAAAGAGACCTCCGGCATCTGCAAGCCGTTCCAGCGGTAGCCTGCCATCGACGGTTCTTCGTGCGTGAGAATCGTTTTTGATCCTTTCAACGCACCCACGCGTTCGGGGAGGGCGCGCGGTTTATTCGGCCAAAATCGGCCGGCACACGCATCACATACTTGCCGCACTAGCGGAGGGAGGTGGTGTGGTACAGTGCTCGTCAAGCCATTCCAACTCCCAATAATGATTTATATTTTAGTCGTTATTGGGAGAATGGTTTGAATCATAGAATCACTTGTAGAAATACGAGTGATTTTTTTCTCTAATTTTAGAAAAAAATAACGCTTTTGATACACTTTACTCAACCCCCTCTACAGTGTCTCATTTGTCTCATTTTACCCCGACTCACATGCCTCAAATTGTCCCCTGGACAAATACCTCAAAAACCCTTATACTGATTGAAAATGTGGGTTACTTAACTCACATACACCGCGCGAGAAAAAATGCTGGTTAGGCATTTTTTTTGATGCGCGGAGAGGAGCGACCAAACTGCTTTGGTCGCGTGCGGGATGAGAACAGCGGAGCGATGTTTTGCGAGTTTTGGTGACGAGCAAAACCGCGAGCTGGTGGCTAGGCCAAATTTTTGGAAAAAAATTTGAGCCGAAGCCGAATCCCAACTCTCAAATTCCAGTCTGGACAAAAGTGCTAAAATAAATTATAATGATTGCAATTTCGAATGGAGAGGTGGCCGAGCGGTTTAAGGCAACAGTCTTGAAAACTGTCAGCCGCGAAAGCGGCTCGCGAGTTCGTGGGGCATACGCCCCACGCCCGGCGTATGCCGGGCGAATCTCATTTATCTTATGTACTACGTATATATTTTATTAAGCCTTAAAGATAAAAAATTTTATATAGGCTCTACAAAAGATTTACGTTTAAGAAAATCAGAACATGATAATGGTAAGGTTGATTCAACAAAGCATCGTCGTCCTCTAAGTTTAATTTGTTATGAAGCGTATCCCACAAAAACAGAGGCTCTTTTAAGAGAAAAATATCTTAAAACCAGTGATGGTAGAAAAGAAATAAGAGTCAGACTTAAAATTACTTTACAAAAATATCAATAAAATTTGGAAGGGTGGCCGAGCGGTTTAAGGCAACAGTCTTGAAAACTGTCAGCCGCGAAAGCGGCTCGCGAGTTCGAATCTCGCCCCTTCCGCATAATTTTTAATAAAATTTCTATGGCAAAAGGAAACAATTCTCAAAAAAAAGAAAAAAAGAAACCAAAGAAAAATAAAAAATAATCAAGTATTACCAAAAATAAAAACATCCCAAATAAATTGAGATGTTTTTTTATTTAATAAAAAAGACCCGCTTGGTGTTCGGCACTGGACATTGGAAGCAAAGGAGGGGGTGCTTCCGCCCTATGCCAAACACACAGCGGGCCTTGAATTTAATAGAGTATTGTAGCACATTTTGGGGGTTTTGTCAATAGGTGACTGTGTACAAACCCCCTCCTGACCTCCCCCTCATAGGGGGAGGAAAACTGGGAAACAGCTTTCCTTTTATAAAGGGGCAGGAATTATTCGTTGGCAAATTTTACAATTTCGGCAAAAACATTTGGTAAGTTGGCAGCCATTTGTGATAATACTTTACGATCCAATTCAATATTTTTCTTTTTCAAAGCGCCAATTAATTTGCTATAAGTAGTGTTGTTTAAGCGAGCGGCAGCATTAACATTTACATTCCAGTTGGCGCGCATGGTTCTTTTCTTTTTGCGGCGATCAGCATAAGCATAAGCACCAGCTTTGGTAATAGCTGTTTTGGCTAGTTTAAGATGTGTTCGGCGTTTGCCTTCAAAGCCTTTGGCTTTTTGTAATATATTACGGCGGCGTTTACTATGGTGTAAACCTCGTTTTACTCTTGGCATATGTTTGTTATATTGTCATGCTGAATTTATTTCAGCATCCTAGGGGGTCCTGAAACAAGTTCAGGATGACATTTAATTTTAATAATTTTTTAGAGCTCTAAGAATAGTTTGTTTCATGGCTTGGGCCATTTCGTGATCAGAACGTTTATTTCTTTTGGTATTGCCCGATTCACGAGAATTAAAATGGTCTTGGCCATCAGTGCGTTTTAAAACTTTTAAGCCAGTTTTGCTCTTGGTAACTTTAAATCTTTTGGAAGCGCCTTTGTGTGTTTTTGCTTTCATATATATTAAATAAATAAGTGTCGTGATTATAGTATAAAAGGGGTTTTTTGTCAAGCATTCGACTGTGCGCTCTTTTCGAGTCTGAGCGACTTCGGAGTCGAAGACAGTCTTGACCCTGAGTTGAAGGGTCAATAGTTAACGGCGGGAGATAATGGCCATGATTTTGTTGGCTTGTTTGATTGGTTCTTGTTCATAACGGATTTCCATTTTGGCAGCCAAGCTATCGTAGAATTTTTTGACCACGGCAAAGGCAATTTGTGGTTGGGTGTTTTCACGACCACGCAAAATTAGTTCGGGTTTTACCTTGTCGCCTCTACCTAAAAATTTTTCTGCTTGATCCAAGCGTACTCCCAAATCATGCTCACTAATTCTAATAGAAAGACGAATGCCTTTGGTTTCACTTTCGTGGGCGCCAGCTTTTTGCTTGCGTAGTTCTTTTTCTTTTTGATATTTAAAATGAGAAAAATCAATTAGTTTGCAAACTGGGGGATCGGCTTTGGGGTTGATTTCTACCAAGTCCATTTCTTTTTCTGCGGCCAAGGCAATCGCGGCTTCTGTAGTCATAACTCCTACATTGTTTCCTTCCAAATCCAAAACACGTACTTCGAGTACTTTAATATTACTGTTTACATTGTAAAAAGGGATTAGTGGTTTATCGGGACGTTTTTTACGGCTAATTCTCATAATAAATTTTTAGTAGGGTGTTCGCCTTTTATTAAATTTTCTTTTTTAATTTTTGTCCAACCTTTTATTTGTATTTCTCGTCTAGCAGCTTCTTTTAAATTATTAAATTTTTCAAAGTAAATAATTTTGATTGGTAATCTTGCTCTTGTATAATTTGAGCCAAAACCTTGGTTATGTCTTTTTTCTCTTTTAAGAATGTCATTAGTTATTCCTGTGTACAGGCTTTCATCATTACAGCGAGCAATGTAGGTGTAATAATTCATAATTTTTTTAAGAATATACACTTCGGCTTCACTTCGTTTCGCTCAGTGCATTCGACTCACTTGGCACACCATTGTTTCTCTAAATAAGAGGAGAACGGTTTACCGTGAGCGAACGAGGACTGAAAGGACGAGTGAGTCGAACGGTGGAGATGCCGGGAATTGAACCCGGGTCTAGAGCGGGTTATGAATGCTTTCTACATGTTTAGCACTTTTGTTGTTTTGCCAACTACCTAGAAAAATGCAAAAAAGTAATTGACTAGTCTTTTAGTCTTTCAGCAAATCAATAAAGACAATTGATTTGGCCTACGCTCAATGATTTACACCGTAGTTCCACTATTGAGTATTGTGGTTACGATGGCTCAAGTGATTAAACGAGAGCAGAAGCCAATGTACGAACAGTAAAAGCGTTGGCTAATACATTCTTTACACGGCTGATTACGTTTGCACGTAGAATTTGCCCAGTTTAACGAGTTAGACAGCTCGGCATGCAAGTCATAGATAACTTGGTCCGTCTATCGAACCCTGTCATCCCCAATAGAAATTTTCAATGATCAATTTACAATTTTCATTTTTTTCCCAATTTCTCTGTCTAATTCGCGTTTTTTAATACTTTCACGTTTATCGTATTTCTTTTTTCCTCTAGCCACGGCTATTTCTAGCTTTATGTGACGGCCCTTATTATACAAGGAAATTGGTACAATTGTCAAGCCAACTACCTGTAATTTTCCTCTTAAATAATTGATTTCTTTGTCTTTTAACAATAGTTGGCGATTGTGCTCGGGTTCGTAGTTTTTTTGATTGCTAGCAAACTTGTATTTGGCCACATGGGCATTTACCAAAAAAGCTTGATTATTGTAAAAATTAACAAAACTGCCTTTTAGACTAATATGTCCATTTCTAATTGATTTTACCTCGGCCCCGGACAGCACTAAACCAGCTTCGTATTTTTCTAGAAGTTCGTAGTCAAATTGGGCTTTTTTGTTAACGGCGTAGGGGGTCATATTTTTGCATAATTCGCAGGAGTAGTGTATAATAATTATGCTAATTAATCAAGTTTTAGTCTATGTTTTGGCATAAAAATCTAAAGAATAATTGGATTTTGTTATTTTTTACTTTAATTGCTTTGGGAATTGTTTTATCTACAGTAGTCATTTTGTTGATTTTTATTAAAAAAGTAAATAATCAGCAGTTTAACACAGAAGTGAGTTCTACAGTAAAACAGCTTAATTATAATATTGGTTCAGCCGAGGTGAGTGCTCGTTATTTGGACACTTGGGCAAATTGGCAAAAAGAATGGGATTTAAAAACCGACAAAGAAAAATATTTATTGGCTTTTAAAGAAAATTTAGAAAGTATGCGCGTGCCAATAGAAAAGCTAGACATTCATTTAAAAATTTATTTAGAGTGGCAAAAAATCCAAAAAGATTTATCTCAAAAAGATTTGTTGGAAATAAAAAATCAAGTAAATACCTGGATTGGTGAATTGACCAAAGTCAATTAATTTATGCTTAATTTTAAAAAATATTTAGGAGTATTTTTGGCCAGTGGTTTGTTTTTCTTTGGTTTGTATTTTTGGCGCAATTTTACTTCACGTTTTTGGTTAATTCTGGTAATTAGTCTAGTATTTTTATTAGAAATTGGTTTGTTTTATTTGTTTAATCATGAGCGAATAGATTTTTCTCGAAAATTTTATACCATGATTATAACTTTTTTGGGTTTGGTGTTTTTACTTAGTGTAATGGAAGATGTATTAATTGCCAGATTTTTGAATGTTTTGGGCGCTGTGCTTATGGGTTTGGTATTTTCTTTGCCAAAAGAAGAAGAAATGCTTATTCACGAGCGCAAACCCTGGCGCCGTTTAATGAATGTTTTATTAACTTGGAATTTATTTGCTTTATTTACTTTTGTTTTTGCTTTAAATGTTTTTTTACCGAGTTTACCTTTTTGGTTAATTAGTTTTTTGGGAGGTTTGTTTGCAGGGGGAGTAAGCATGGTGATGTGGGGTTTTTATTTTAATCTAGAAAAAGAAAAATTTTTTCTCTGGGGTTTGATTATTGCTTTGGCCTTGTCCGAACTGATGTGGGTGATTCATTTATTACCACTTGGTTATTTGGTATCGGGGTTTCTTACAGTTTGGCCTTGGTATATTTGGCAATTATTGGTACGCTTTCATTTGTCGCCCGGGGGATTGGAATGGAAAAAGCAAATTCCCTTTTTGGTTTTTAATATTATTTGTTTTGTTTTATTTTTAGTTTTTATAGTTAAGTGGATTTAATTTTTTAAAGTTTTAATGTTTTTATGAAGCGAGATGCTCCGCATTTACCAGCAAAAGTTTGTCGTCTAGACACATATTATCGTTTACAAAATGTGCGTTGGCTCTTACTTTTTGCTTTGTTGGCTTTTATTGCTGGGGGCAGTGCGGCCTTAATTTTCGAAGCCTATGTAATGCCCGAATATAGCAGTTCTACTTATTGGACAAATATCCAAGGTGGTAGCCATGCTACCGGCAGTGTTCAACCAGAAATAGTTTTACAAAAACAAATAGAACAGCGTTTGCTATCTATTTATGATGTCCGAAAAAAAATTGCTAAACAGTTTTATAATAATCAGGCTTTGATAGCCAAGGGTGCGATTATTAGTTCTGATGGCTGGTTAGTGACTTATGTTTCTGATTATACATCAGGAATGGAAAAAAATTGGGAAGCAATTGATTATCAAGGAACAAGTTATAAAATAGAAAAAGTTTTGTACGACAAATTAGAAAAAATGCTTTACCTAAAAATTACCGCTAGTGGTTTGCGAGTAGTGTCTTTTCCTGTTTGGCAAGATTTAAATGTGGACACAGAGCTTTGGGCAATTAATAATAATTGGGAAGCAACTTTTATTAAAAAAGAAAATATTTTGGAAAATAATTTTGCTTGGTCAATTTGGCAACCACAAAACAGTTGGCAACTAACAGATAGTTTTATTCCCGGAACAATTTTCTTTAATAATCAAGGACAATTTGTGGGTGTAGCTGTTAAAGATAATTTGTTGAGTCATGGTTGGTTGGTAGAAAAACAAATTAATGAATTATTAGTTTCCGGAAAATTACAATATTTGGGAGTGCCTTGGCAAGGTTATTTTGTACGAGCAGCCAATAAAATAGAAGGCAGTAATATTTCTGGTTTTTACATAGAAAAAGTTGGTAGTGTAAATTCCAGTATTGCCAAAGGTGATATAGTTTTAAAAATAAATGGCGAAAATACTACCGCAAAAAATTTGGCTTATCTGTTGTGGACAGCCCCCAATGATTTGGAGGTAATTGTTTGGCGCCAGGGAAGTGAATTAACTGTAAAAGTAACAAAAATGTTACTCACTTTCTAGGCTTGACAGGTGGATAATTAAATTATATAATTAACTGTTTTAAAAAAATGTCATCCTGAATTTACATGTCATGCTGAATTCATTTCAGCATCCCAGGGATCCTGAAACAAGTTCAGGATGACGAAACAAGTTCAGCATGACAACTAAAATTATCAAATATGTTTCTAGAACACTCCCCAGCCCAGGTATTGCGCAAACATTGGCGCTTAGTATTTTTTGCTGGCGTAATTTTGGCAATACTTTCGTTTGCTATTCTTTTGGTAACACCTTTGGAATACAGGGCCGATGCTCAAATTTTAATAATTTCCAAATCACGTTATGGTATTGATCCCTACACGGCGGTAAAATCTGCCGAGCGAGTAGGAGAAAATTTGGTACAAGTAGTACCGACTAGTGATTTTTACAACAAAACCATGCTCCAGGGCTCTTACAAAATAGACAAAACTTCATTTACAAATGTTAGCGAAAAAGTTAGACGTAAGAATTGGGAAAAAGCCGTAAATGCTAGTGTAATTTATGGCAGTGGCGTAATAAATGTGAGTGCTTACCATAAAGACAAAAATAATGCTTTGGCTTTGGCGGGGGCGGCAGCGAGTGCTTTGGTCGGCAATGGTTGGGAATATGTGGGCGGCGATGTAGATTTTAAGATTGTTAATGAACCGGTAGTTACCGACTATCCCGTACGACCAAATTTACCAATGAATGCTTTGGCAGGATTTATTATTGGTGCGGTTTTAATGTCGGCTGTGGTTTTGCGTAAAAGTGTGGTATAATTTGTACTGTCATGCTGAATTCATTTCAGCATCCCAGGGATCCTGAAACAAGTTCAGGATGACAAAGTAATAAATATTAATTATTTTAAAAAATATATGGCCCAAGAACCACAATTAGGACAATTAGATTATTTAACAGTTTTTATTAACAAAATTTTGGACGAGGCCGGCATGGAAACGATGGCCGAAGAATTGCGTGATGAGTTTGTACCAAAATTTGTGGCCGAAGCCTATACTCGTTTGGGTTTGGCTTTGTTTCCACTTTTAAACAAAGAGCAACTAGAAGCTTATGGCAAATTAATGGAACGTGATGATGTAGAAGATAGTATGGTTTTTGATTTTTGGAAGACCTCTTTGCCAAATTTTGAACAATTAGTACAGACAACTTTAAATCAATTTGCTACTGAGTTAAAAAATAATTTGCAAAAGTAATTATGCCTTTGCCTAGTGCTGACGAAATAAAATCAGACCAGCAAAAAGCGCAAGAAAAATTGAAAAGGTTAAAAACTAGCTATGAACAGTTTTTGGGGGAGTGGGGCGAAATTGCCAAAGAGGAGGAAGAACTTATCAAACAATTGCGAACCTATGTGGATACTTCCAAAATCCATAATCTTTTACATACTATAAATAATTTTAAAGATAATTAATATGGCAGAAACATTACCACAACATAGTAACGAAAGGAGAAAAACTTTGCAATTTGGTAAATATGATTACCCGCTTTCGCGTTACGACGAAGGGGCACAAGTGGTAGTGAATATTGATGGTCGGTGGCAAACCGCCACTATTGTAAATAATAATGCCGAAGTACAGGCCGATGGCAAGTTGCATATGGAAGTGCAGCCAGAAGTAGGGGGAGTGGTAACCAAAGATTTTGTTTTTGATGAAGCGCCTCGGGTAGTTGATTTTCCTGGAGTAACCAGCGGCCCAGTGAATTTACCTCGTCATGAATCAAAAAAAGAGCGTTTGGTTTTGCGAGAAGATGGCTTATTTATTACCCCCGATGGCCGAGTTGAATATAATGTTCGTCGAGAGATGATCGATGACCACGGTGGAGTTGTGATAGAAGAAATAAATGGCGTGCCTCAAGATTTATTAACATCTTATCGGGATTTAATAGAAACCAATAATCGTTTTGATAGTTTGGCAGCGACAATCGATGCTAGTATTTTGCCAGCCCATCGCGCCAAACTTCGCGAGGTGCGTTTGGATATTGCCAAAATGATGCACCAGGTTTACGAAGCTTTGCCTCATGTGGCTGCCATGGCCAGCAAAGACAAAGGAGCAGTTGGTGAGTTGAAAAAAAAGTTGGATACAAAAATAAAAGAATCACAAGCAGTAATGAGAAAAATGGAAATAAATATTGCCGAAGCCAAAGGCGAGTCGGCTCAGCATGAAAAAGGTGTAGAAGAAGTAGCGTATCATCCAGAAACTTCCAGAGAAATTTTGGAGCGTTTACGTTTTGCTAGGGATGCTAAAAAAGGTATAAACGAAGCTGTTGCTCGCCATAAACAAGAATTAGAAGATATAAAAAAACAAAAAGCAGAAGAACGAGAACGAAAGATTGAGGCAGAGAAGGTGAGAGTAGAAGCTCAAAATTTGGCAAATACAAAAAAATTTAATAGAGATAAAGCAAGGTTTGACAAAGCAGACGCCGAGTTTAAATTAAATCTTCTTAGGAGAAAAGCCAAACAAGCAGAAGTAGAACGCGCAGAAAAAGCCTTAGATAAGATGGGAGTGAATTTGGGTAAATACTGGGATAGGTATGAAAGTAATTATTTAAGGTTTTATGGTCAAAATCCCATGTCTCGTAGAGATAAAAGACCACCAAAAGATCGGCCAGATCCAACGAAACCAGAACCTTCTCCAAAGATAGAACTTACTGCCGATCAACAAGATATATTGAATCGAGGTTGGGATCTTATTGTTGATACTGATCTCAAAGAAAAAGCACTTCAAACAAATTATGATCAAAAATTGGCTGAAAGAGATGCAATTTCTGATGAGCCACCAGAAGGTGTGGCAAAACCAGAAACAGTAGTGGCGCTTAAAACTTTACCTCCAGATGAGGAAGAACGTTACCAGGTAGAGAAGGCGGAGTTGGAAGAAAAGTTAACTGCATTTAATGATAATGCGATTTTTGAAATTATTAAAGATTTGGAAGCTAAAGTTGTAGCTGGTACTGCTACTGAACAGGAAAGAGCTTTGGTAGAAGCTTTACAAAGAGAAAGATTGGCAGCTGCAGAAAAAGCTAGTGGTCCAGACATGGTTGGTGTTGATGCCGCTGGCGTTCCGGTAACTGGCGGTGCCACTCCAGACCATTTTGACTATAAAGCTGATGGGCCAGTAGCTTTTGGCACCCCTCGAGCGCAAAAAAATAAAGAATTACTTACCAAATTATTAGATAATTGGGAAAGTGCTGCCGAACCATTGCGTGACGAAGCTGTAGTAGAAACAGCCGAAACTTTCCATTGGGAACTTCATTCCGAAGAATTAGTTCAAGCTTTGGCCAAAGCAACGGATGAAATCCCCAAAGATGGTAATTTGCCAATGCCCAGATATGCTGCCACTTTTGCTGATTTGGAAAGACAAAAAGCGCAAATAATCATGAAGCAAAAATTTTGGTCTAGTCCCAAAAAAGCCTTAAAAGATCCCGAGTTTGCTACTTTTGCAGTTCCTTTTGTAACCGCTGGTAGAGATTTGAATAGTCCAGAAGTTTTAAAAGATGTATTAGACGAAATTAGAGTAGATTTCTTGGTAAAAGGTTGGAACCAATTATCAACTTTGGAGCAAAGAATAATGGAAGCAGGCGGACATAAAAAAGATCAAAACGAAGGCAGTAAGGAAGGTTATGACCATGAACATTTAAATATTGATTCCCGTACTTTACAGGAAATTCTTGGCCCTCAAGTAGCCGACATGCAAGCCGTGTGGCGAGCCATGCTTTTGGATGAAGAAGGTATTACCAAAGATGAACAGCAAAATGATTCGGTAATGAATGAAGTGATTTTAACTCGTTTTAGAAATATGGTTCCCGCCAGCCAGCCGGGTAGTGGGGTGCTTTTTCAGGAAAGATTGCGCCGAGCCGGTATCAAAGATTGGGGTGAATTTAAAACTGCTTGGGACAGAAAATTTGCTCGGCAATATGCGGTGGAAATGTACAAAATAGTACACGAAAGTTTAAAAACCGATTTAGCGCGTTTAACCACAGTATTACAAAAATTAGGAGCTAATCACGAGGCGACCATTGTGCAAAGTATTGTGACTGGTTTGGCAGTGGGTGGTGGTGCTTTACTTATGAGTTCTAGTGTGGGTAGATTGGCCGGAGTACTAGGCAGTATGGGTGGAGAGGTTTTGAACAGATTAGTTCAAGCCACGGCTGGCGGTGTGGGTGGCGCCGTGGGTGGTTTAATTAAAACCTATGCCAACGAAAAGATAGGTGGAAATATTGAAAAACAAAAACACGCTTTTCATGACCAGGCGCCAGACAAAAGAGGTAAGGGCCAAATTAGAGATATTGGTGGCAGAGCGGCTCACCGAGAAGAAGAAATGGAAGAACATCGTCGAGAGGAATTTGTGGATCGTTATGTGGGAGCAATGTTTGCTAATCCTTTTGCTGATCAAGCAGAAGCTACAGTGCAACAGAGAGTTTGGTATGCGCCTTGGCGTCGTAGAGATGTGGTTACTACCGAAGTTATGAGTGGGGGCGTGGTAAAAACTAGTGAAATGTTGGCGCAAATAATGCGAACTCTGCGTGGTAATGAACAAAAAGGAAAGTTGGATAAGGCTGTTTTTGGTGAGCAAGTACAAAATTTAACTGGCGCTCAAGTGGTAGAATTAGAAGGAATTTTAAACCGAGCCGAACGTACCAAAGTGGATGCCCAAACTGTACAAGGCTTGGTAGGTAGTTTGCAAGAAATGCGTGGTGGCACGGATATGCTAACTTTGCGTATGTTTGGTGAGCATCCAAAAGAAATAAATACTTTAAGTGAAAGTAACAGAGAAAATTACATTCAAGTACTTTTAAGAGTAGGTAATTTAGATATTCCCTTGGAGTACAAAAAAGCTGTTATTGATTTTATTACTGGTAAACCTTTAACCGAAAAATTAACTACTCCCGAAGGTGAAGAAACCGCTTTTGCTTTTACCGTAGATGATTTGCTTAAGAAAATTAGAACCGAAGTTGGTTCGGATGCTGGCCGAGTAGAAATGGTTGATAAATATTTGGCCATGTATGCTGGCAAGGGAGGCAAAGATGGTTACAAAAAAGCTGCAGCGGTAAATGCGACGGCTGGTTTTGCTTTGGCCGCTGGCCGATTTGGCGGTGGAGTATTTGGCGCCGCTATGCTTGGTAAAGTGGGTTGGGAATCAGGAGAACGCCGATTTTTACAAAGTGAAAGAGAAATTTCTCGTCGTCGTCTTTCCGGAAGAATGCAAGAATTACGCGATGCCCGAGATAATATTGGTGCTGTATTTTATAATCCCGAACAATTAACCCATGTTCGTGAATTAACTAGAGAATTAATGCGGGTAATGCATGGCACAGGGAGTGAAGATGATATGATTGGTATTTTTGAATTTAAAACTACTGTTGAGAGAGACAAACACGGACATATTGTGAATGATAAAAATGGTAAGCCTTTTAGAAAAGCGATGCCTATGGTGGATTTGGTAACTATTACCGAATTACAAAGTTTGCTTCACGAAGTGCGCGATACAGGATTATTTTTGGAAAATCCCAATCATCGCCAGAGTTTAACTTCTTCGTTAGATGCCATGACAGCTTTGAGTAGAGAAGTAAAAGAAAAGAGTACCCGGGACAAAGAAGAATGGGTAAGATTTTTGGGATTTGCAATTACTCATGGCGAAAGAAGAAGTTTAAAAGGTTTGGCGTACAAACTTGCTGGTGGAGTTATTGGTGCGGGGACAGGTGCTGGTATTGGTTTTGCTATGGGACATCTTTTCCGCGAATTTGTTTCTTTGCAACATGGCACTTTTGGTGGAGAAATTGGTACTGACCAAAATTTAAGTGATATTGATATTCATGATTATCCTACTACTCCCGAAGGTTTTGCCGAATGGTTAAAACAGGCTCATCCCGATCAAGAAGCCACTCCAGAGGAAATTGAACATTTTTATCGCCGAGAAGGTTTGACAGCTGAACCTATTACTAGACGTGGACTAGATATTCCCGATGTAGAAACTGGTTCGGCTTTGGATGATTTTGCCAATACTCATGATTTGGGCCCACATGGCAAAGATGTTTTAGGTCGTCTGGTTGATCGTTATCCAGAATTAAATAATCCTGATGATTTGCAAACAATCATGGATGCCTCACATAATACTTCTGGACATGTAGAGACAACTTTGGCCAGCCGTGACTTGGCAATTACCAAATGTTTACTTGGTCATGGGAATACTGACGCTGCCAGAGATTTTATTGATAATTATGTTAATGCTCATGGCTTGGGTGATGAAAAAATTATTGCGCTCGGTGGCTTGGATAAGATTTTAGAAAATGTCGCCGCTGGCAAAGGTTCTGGAGATATTTTGAAAATGTTTCATGCTGTTGAAGGTACAAATTTACAGCAAGGCCAAGGTCCATTACCTGAAGGTGTAGACGAAGGTTCTTTTGGAGTTAAGGGTGTGGCTTATGCTGGTCACGATGGCAATGTTCATGATATTGGCACAGCCAAAGGTGATTATGTGTTTGGTATACATGAACATAGTTTGGCCACTGGTAGTGGCGATCAACAATTATTTACTCATCCGCCAAAAGTGGAAACAATTTCTTCTGGGAATTTGGAAGTACGTGAATTAACCAATGATCAAGGTACAAAAATGGAATATGTTTCGGATCCTGGTAAAACCTTTTTGTTCAAAGGTCATACAGTAGAGCCTTTTTATGATCCAGTTACGGGTAATTATGCCCACGTTGGTATGGATACAGATACTGGCGAGCTTATAAAAATTACCGGAAAGTTGCCAGGAGATATTCCAACACATCTTGATATTCCCAAAGGCGGAGTGGCTACTGGCGCGGCCGTGGGAATAGAAAGTTTAAGACCTGGTAGCGCTTTTAAAAATTTTGGTGGTGGAGGACGTGCAGAAGCAATAGATCCAGGAGTAAGAGTAACTGGAGATAGAATTGAAATTATGGCCAATAGTTTGGGCAAAGTGGGTGACACAGAAATGTTTTTGGGTAGTGGAGCTGACCGAAATTTAGCCAACCAAATTATGAAAGGTTTAAATGCCGAGCGGGTGGCAGCTACTGAATTGTATTATAATAATATGGGTGGCCCGCAAGAAGGAGCTACTATTGCCAATTTACGAGCTGTAAATGCGCGAATTGCCGAATTTGCTGAGAACGTTAGAATTGGAAAAATTGATCATTTTCCAATGGAAACCCGCACTTCTGCTCAAATTGTCAAGGATTACCAAACTAATTTAATGGATGCTGAATTTCTTAAAGAAGCTCCTGGCTTTAAAGGTGCAAATACTGCTCCTGAAATTGATGCTACAAGAGGTGGTGAACCAGCACTAGAAACAGGGCCACAGGCTAGTAATGATATTCCAGGCTTTGTTGAGAACAGGTTAGCAAGTTTAGAAACTTCTGGAAAATCTGCTACGAGTTTTGTAAAAGATGTGTTGGCTAAATTTGATGATTGGCGATCAACACACGCTGGAGTAGTTGACAAGTTAGCCATGCAGGATTTTCTGGATAAATTAAATCCAGAGGGCAGAGTAGCTTTGGCAGAGGTAAGTGATGGCTCTTTGGCAGCCAATGGCCACGCGGTAAAAGCCAGCATTGATGGGACTGAACATTTTATTTACAAAGGTAATTATAAATTTTCTCTTGATGACGATGGTCAATTGATTGGCAAAAAGGCTGGAGGAGAAGCAGAACTTATGAAAGTGGCAATTGTGGATGATGTGGCAAAAGTTGTGCCCATAGAATCAGAAATTGACAATAGAATGGCGGCTTAATAGTAATATAGTCAAAATCCACCCCAGTAGAGTATTGGGGTGGTTTTTATTTTTGCCTTATTTTAGCCAAATTTTGTAAGTTATCCACTTTTACCCCTTGACAAAAGTCTAATAGTATGCTATACTCGTATGTTACATTGAAAAAGGAAGAGAGAGCCTTTATCAGTAACTAATTCAATTAGATATCAAAAGGGCTCTCTTACAGGGTTTTTTTCTGTCTGCTGTCTGTAGTTGGTTTAAAAAAATCAGCTAGAGATAGTTGGCAGATTGCTGGTCTGGTGCCTTTGGCGCCTGGGCTGGCTGGCCAACTATGACAGTTCTAAAGTTCGTTACAAATTAAAGTGGCGGGCCCCGTACCAATAAGGTACAGGGCAAGTTTTCCCCACGCGGATAGAATCAATCATGTACTCATGAACTCAAATAGCAAGACTCAAATAATATAATGAGTTAATGTTATTTGTTAAAATGAGTTCATGTGGTTCATTCTCTCCGCGTTGGGGAACACACCCCAGCAAAGGGCAACAGCCCCGCTCGGGGCACGACCCAAGTGCCCCACGCGGGCAACGATCAGGTCGGCGTGGAATTGGTCCACGTTGACAACCAGTTTCCTTTCAGGAGGTGCTATCATGGCGAAAGCCACCCCCCCGGTTCTGGACCGTAAGGTCCTGAGTGCGACCCTGGTCGACATGCTTATGGCGACGTTGCCCGACAACACGGATCGGGCGGCCCTGGAGGTCGAGATCACGGCGCTGTTGAATGCGCCGGAGAAGATCAGCGAGATCGACGACGCCCGCTTCAACAACGACGGGTCGTCCCGCCTCGGGACCGTCGAGGACGCGCTGTTCTTGGCCAACAAGGTCTCGCGCATCGAGCGCGTCGAGGAGGTCGTCTTCGATGACGACAATGAGAAGCCGCGCATGCCGAAGGCCACCACCCCCTGGTGGCAACTCGGGATCGTCGCGGTTCTCGCGCTCGCGGCCCTCGTCCTGGGCTACCTGGCCTACGGCCACGTCGCGTGGCACTACCACGGCTACGACGCCAAGGGAGGCCAGTACGTCAAGACGGAGTACAGCGCCAAGTGGGTGCGCGAGGCTCGCGAGTCCTTCGGGTTCATCGGCGAAGAAGCCACCCCGGCCGAAGCTCCCAAGCCCACCCCCACCACCACGGGCGACGACGACTTCGACGAAAAGGAGCGTTATCTCCTCGGCCACTTCCCTGCCTATCTGACGATTGAGCGCGACGATGCCGCCGAAGGCGGAGACAGAATCGCACGCGAGCGCTTTCGTGTATGCTTCGTGGGGAGTCGCCCCTATCGCCGCGCCGCAGGGATTGGTAGTTAGAGGGTATATACGGGAAATATCTGTTATCAATTGTCATGCTGAACTCGTTTCAGCATCCATCTGTAACAGCTCCCTAGCTCTTTACAACCTGCAATAAAAGAAGAAGAACCCCGTACCAAAAAGGTACAGGGCAAGTTTTCCCCACGCGGATAATACCTAGTTGTCGTCCCCCTCTTTCCAAGAGGGGGTAGGGGGAGTTGCCGAGGCTCTACACAAACTCCGGCAAACTCCACCGGCCTTCGGGCCACCTCCTCTTGGAAAGAGGAGGACAACCAGTTATTCTCCGCGTTGGGGAACAAAACAACCCCAGCATCGGGCAGCAACGGCCCCGCTAGGGGCACGAAAGCAGTGCCCCACGCGGGCGAAATATTCTTGGCTCTG
>Ga0076113_113_pt1 | contig 21169 bp, 15 predicted proteins | sample RifGroC2_FD_67670 | JGI IMG/M metagenome (GOLD analysis project Ga0076113, IMG submission 67670) | Parcubacteria (Magasanikbacteria) bacterium GW2011_GWC2_37_14
ATATAATTAAGGTAAAATATTAATATAGTAATAATAATATTTTGCCGTTCAGTTGATTCTCTGGTGAGATAATAGTCAATGAATTTTGAAAAGAAGAAATGGCTTCCGTTAGCAGTTTTTTAAGCCTTTACTGTATGAACACTGATTCATACACCTGTTCATACAGTAACGTGTTGACTTAAGCATAGCACAATTCACTATTTAGCGTCAAAAAGACCTGCTCCGGACTTGCTCACCTGGCGTCTAAATTGACTCGGAAAAACTACCTCTTCGTCAGCCCGTTTCGCAAGTCCAGGACTCAAGAAAAACGTCCGAGCCTGGCGGTAAGTTCCTACTGGCGGTAAGTTCCTACAAAACTTCCCAATTTGGGAAGTTTTTGTTACAATAGTTCTACTATGAAAATCCTCGCAATTGAATCATCTTGTGATGATACTTCGGTAGCACTAGTGGAAGCTACCGCCTACCACTTCAAAATCTTAGCGGAAAAAACTGCTAGTCAAATTGAGATACACAAAAAATATGGTGGAGTAGTTCCAGAAATTGCTGGTAGAATGCATGCAGAAAAAATTGTGCCTTTGATTGAAGAGGTGTTATCCCTCTCTGCCCGAGAGAGGGTAGAGAGAGTGGGAGCAAAAACCTCGGCAACTCCCCCCCGCCCCCTCTTGGTAAGAGGGGGACACCACAAACCCGACGTAATCGCTGTCACTTCTGGTCCTGGCTTAATTACTGGACTCATGGTTGGTGTAGAAGCAGCCAAGGCACTTTCTTATTTATGGAATATTCCTTTGATAGGTGTTAATCATATTGAGGGGCATATACACAGTGTTGAAATTCCAAATGACAAATTACAAATTACAAAAATAAAATACCCTGCTCTAGCTTTAATTGCGAGTGGTGGGCATACAGAATTGATATATATTAAAGAACAACCTGCCCGCCATGCTAGTGCAGGCGTTGCAGGCGGGGGTAAATACAAAAAAATTGGAGTTACACTAGACGATGCAGCTGGCGAATGTTTTGATAAAGCCGCTAAAATTCTCGGACTCCCCTATCCCGGCGGACCAAAAATTTCTAAATTAGCCGAAACAGGAAATACCAAAGCAATTAAATTCCCCAGACCGATGTTGGATAGAGACAACTTTAATTTTAGTTTTGCTGGGCTTAAAACTTCGGCTTTGTATTGGTTAAGGGATAATAAACTATCAAATTGTCATCCTGAATTTATTTCAGGATCCCAGGGGATGCTGAAACGAGTTCAGCATGACAGTGGTGTTACTATCAACGACTTCTGTGCTAGTTTTGAACAAGCAATTATTGATGTTTTGGTTGGTAAAACTTTAAAAGCAATAAAAAAATACCAACCCAAAACTGTAATTCTTGGTGGGGGTGTAGCTGCTAACAAAAAACTACGCGAAACACTAGAAAAAACAGTAAAAAATCAAAATCCTACATCCTATGTCCTATGTCCGATGCCCAGTTATGCTATGGACAACGCCGTGATGATTGCCATTGCGGGATATTACCAAGCCAAAAACAAAAAATTTACTCCTTGGAGTAAATTGGTTGCTAATCCTAATTGGGAAATATAGCTTACTCATGTAGCTCTATTTTATTCTTGCCAATAATTTCTTCCAATTTTTGCAAAATCTCTGAATTCCAATCAATTAACGACTGAGCTTTGATATATTTCTCCCCCACTTTTATATAAAGCAAATAATCACCAGGATAGTCTTGTAAAATCTTTTTTAAAGCTTCACCATGGATTTTTAATTCTTCTTTGGTTAAATTTATTATTACCGAACTAGATTCTTGTAATTGCGGGGCATAATCTCTTACTGACAAACCATGAGACAATTGATTGCCAAGTGACGAAGCATTTTCTTTGGTTAAAATTGCCGCTTTTTCAACAAAAATTTTATTATCGCCATCTTCTTTACCAGTTTTACCTACCACACACAAAATATTCCCCTCTTGCCACACCGCCTGGGTACGTTCGTAAGCCTTGGGGAAAACCAACATTTCGGTTCTGCCAGTGGTGTCTTCTAGAGTAGCAAACATCATCATGCCACCTTTTTTGGAAATTTTCTTTTTTAAACTATCTACCACTCCACCAATTACCACCCATTGATCACGACTTTGACTTTCCAATTCATTTAAAGGTAACAAAACATTTTTCATTATTTTAGCAAAGTATGCAAAAGGATGATGTGATAAATATAATCCCAATAAATCTTTTTCCCAAAACATTTTTTCTTCCAAAGTAGCTATTCTTTCTCCTTTTAAAGTAACTTGTGAGTCCAAGGCAATCGTTGTGCCAGCAAATAGAGAATTTTGGTTGGTAACTGCTTTTTCTCGGGTGACTCTTACAAAACTTAAAATATTTTCAATATTATCTAGCAACAATCCGGAGTCATAACCAAAACAAGCCAAAGCTCCACATTCAATTAAACTTTCTAATGATTTTTTATTTAAATCTTTATCATCAACACGCTTTAAAAAATCTTCCAAATTTTTATAAATTCCCTTCTCTTTGCGTTCGCGATAAATTACTTCGCAAATATGTTCACCAACATTTTTTACAGCCGATAAGCCAAAACGAATACGCCCTGGCTCATTCGGACGAGAAACCATAGCAAAATTACGAAAACTTTCATTAACATCGGGTGGCAATACCTCTATGTTTAAACGCCGACATTCGCCAATAATTTCGGCGACTTTTTCGGCATCCCCAGCTTCAGCTTGAAGTACTGCCGTCATATATTGCACCGGATAATGTGCCTTCATGTACGAAGTTTGATAAGCCACAATACCATAGGAAGCGGCATGAGCCTTATTAAAACCATAACCTTGAAATGGTTCAAACAAATTCCAAATCATTTCTGCTTCAATTCTGGTCATACCAGAATGTTTTTGACAACCTTCCACAAAGATTATGTGTTGTTTGGCCATTTCTTCGGGAATTTTTTTGCCAACCGCTTTTCTAAACTTATCTACCGAAGTCCAGTCATAACCAGCTAATTCGATAGCGGTAAATAACAAGTCTTCTTGGTAAACCAAAATTCCAAATGATTTATCCAAAAACTTGGCCATTTTGGGATGATAATAAGTAATTGGGCTTTTGCCATGTTTACGCGCAATATATTCGGGAATATTGGCCATGGGACCCGGACGAAACAAAGCAATCATGGCCATAATGTCGTCTACATTGTTGGGCATAAGTTCTTTAAGCCAACGCGTCATTCCCGAACCACCTAGTTGAAAAGTACCCATGGTTTCGCCACGAGCCAACATTTCATAAGTTTCTTTATCATCTAGTGGTAAATTATAAACATCAACTTTTTCATTTAAAGTGGCTTCGACAATTTCTACAGCCTTACCTAAAATAGCCAAATTGCGAATACCCAAAAAATCCATTTTTAAAACTCCCGCAGTTTCTACAGAATGCATTTCGTATTGCGTAATAATTTTGTCGCCACCGGTTTCGTATTGTACAGGAGTAAAATCTGTTAAAGAAGTTGGAGCAATAACTACTCCCGCGGCGTGAATAGAGGTGTGTCGAGCACAACCTTCTACTTTTTGTGCCAAAGTTAATAAACGATTGACATCGGGATTGGTATTAAATAATTTTTTTAAATCTGGTTCTTCTGCCAAAGCTCGTTCAAGAGTCATGGGAAAGCCCTGTGAACCCATGGGAATAAGTTTGGCTACTTGATCACAAAAACTATAGGACAAACCAAGAGCCCGACCCACATCACGCGCCGCGGCCCGGGCGGCCATAGTTCCAAAAGTAATAATTTGTGCTACCCGATCTTTGCCATATTTTTCGGTAACATATTTAATCATCTCATCACGACGATCATCTGCAAAGTCGGTATCAATATCTGGTGGACTAGGACGTTGGGGATTTAAAAAACGTTCAAAAGGCAACTTAAATCTAACTGGATCTACCGTAGTAATCCCCAAAACATAGGAAACCAAAGATCCAGCAGCCGAACCTCTGGTAGTTTCGATAATACCGTTGTGCTTGGCATAATTTACATAATCAGCCACGCATAAAAAATATGGTGAATATCCTTTGGTATTAATAATTTCTAATTCATACTCTAGACGTTTGGTAATTTCTTCGGTTACTGGCGAATAATATTTATTAATATTTTCATAAACACTTTCGGTTAAAACTTGGGCAGCTGTTTTGCCTGCCGGTAATTCTACTGGTGCAAAATGCCACAGGTTCAAAGGGATTTCTAAATTTACTCTCTCGGCAATTTTACCAGTATTTTCAATTGCTTCCTTTACATGACGAAAGCGCGACAAAATATCTTTTTCCGTATTTAAAGAACGATCAATTTGCCGGTAATCTTCACGATTATTTTGATTTACATTCCAACCTTCACGAATACAAGTTAAAATATCCTGAGCTTCGGCGTCTTCGGTATTTAAATAATGAACATCACGAGTAACCACCAAGGGTACATTTAATTCTTTACTCAAAGCAATTAATTTTGTATTTACTTCAATTTGTCCCGAAATTGCCGGGTGATCTTGTAATTCCAAAAAGAAATTATTTACACCAAAAATTTCTAAATATTCTAAAATTATTTTTTTGGCTTCTTCATCTTTTCCCTTTTTTAAAAGCTGAGGAATTTGACCTTGGATACAACCAGATAAACAAATAATATTTTTGGAATATTTTTTTATAAGTTCTTGATCAATCCTTGGTTTGTTATTAAACAATCCTTCCAAATGCCCCAAAGATGACAGTAACATTAAATTTTTATAGCCTTCATAATTTTCTGCCAAAAGAACTAGATGGTACAAATCTTTGTCTAATTCTGGATCTTTATCTAAACGTGTGCGCGGTGCCACATAGGCTTCAAAACCAATAATTGGCTTGAGACCTTGTTTTTTACACTCTTCATAAAATTCAATCGCCCCATACATAGAACCATAGTCAGTAAGAGCGACAGCATTAAATCCCCTACTCTTGGCAGCCTTAACCAGAGCTGGAATTTGGGTAAGTCCATCTAACAAAGAATAATGAGAGTGCACGTGTAAATGAGTAAACATAACCCCCATATCTTACCCTATCCTAAAATTGAAATCAATAACCCAAAATCAAAACGCTCCACTATACAGAGGAGCGTTTGTTTTTATAAAACAAGTTTTATTTGTTATTCTTTTTCTTGACTCTTTCAGAAAGTTTGTCGTTTAATTTGTTCATTAAAAATTTTTCTACCAGACCAGAAATTAAACCAGTTACTGTACCCATACTAGACGATAAATGATCAACTTTGCCTCGAATAAAACCAACGGCTTCGGTAATTAGTTCTAATTTGTGGGTTAAATTTTCAATGATTTCATTGGTGTTTTTTAATACTCTGGCAGCTTGATAAATTAGCCAGCATAAAAATACTGTAAACCACAGAATACACAAAGATAAAACAACATACAAAAGATCTTTACTACTTTCCAACATATTCCTCTCCTTTTATTCACGGGGATAAGCATTACCCGCGAAAATTAATTGTTAACAATTGTCATGCTGAACTTGTTTCAGCATCCCGGGGGATCCTGAAACCTGCCTGCCGGTAGGCAAGGTAAATTCAGGATGACAATGTCATTATACCACAATTTAAAACAAACAACCATGTGGATGATTTTATTTTCGTACTTCACCTTTAAAATCTTTGGCAATAATTTTAATAACTCTTTCTTGAATCTTATCTACTTCTTCGGCGGTTAAAGTGCGCTCTGCTGATTGGTAAGTAAGGTGATATGCCAAACTCTTTTTGTTTTCACCTAAATTTTTACCTTTACCCTGCGCATTTGCCGAAGGGTCATAAACATCAAATAACTCTACGTTGATAATTAATGGATCGATTTTTGACAGAGCGTTAACGATTTTGTTATGAACAATGCTTTTGTCTACCACAAAAGCAAGATCGCGAACAACAGCTGGATAAAGTGGAATTTTTTGATATTTACTTTTGTTTGAAGAATACTCCAAAAATCTATCCAAATTTAATTCAAGCAAACCAACTCTTTGTTCTATACCAAATGAAACCTGGACTTGTGGATGTAATTCTGTAATTATACCAAAAACATCTTCACCTACTTTAATTAATGCTTGTCTGCCTGGATGAATAAACTTATGTTCAATTTCTACCGCTGGCTCTAATAAATACTCCACACCAAATTTTTTCATTAACTCTACCACAACCGCAGCCACAGTATAAAAAGGTTGTTCCTCGCCTTTGGCAGAATAAACCAAACCCAACATGGTATTTTGCCGTGGTAAAAGTTCATCACTATTATTCTCTACTCTTTGTCCAGGTTTGCTTATATCAAAAACTTTACCAACTTCAAATAATTTTAAATCATCCGCTACATGTAAATTTTTTTCTACATTTTCCAATAAATTTGGCAATAAACTAACGCGTAAATATGGTTTATCTTTGGCAATCGGATTACTTAATTCTATATGTTTATCAGCAGAAAAACCCATTTTCTTAATTGTGTCGGGAGAAACAAAAGAATAGTTATAAACCTCAGTAAAACCACATTCCAAACTTAAAATATTTTTTATTTGTCTTTCTAGCAAGCGTAATTCATTTCTTTCTGGGGGAATAATGGAAAAGAGTGGTAAAGTAGTAACAAAGTTATTATAACCATAAATACGAGCAATTTCTTCTACTAAATCCTCTTTAATGGAAATATCTTTGGTGGCCCGCCAAGTTGGCACAACTACTGCCAAACTTTCTTTTTTCTCTTTTACCACAAAACCAAGACTTCCTAAAATTTTAATTATTTGTTTTTTATCAATATCCATGCCTATTTTCATTCTTAAGAAATCCAAAGGTAATTCAATCGGACCTTGATTAAGATGAAAATTAGCTTTATCAACTATTTTACTTACTATCTTTGCTTTAGGGCACATTTCCAAAGTTAATTCTACTGCTCGATTTATTGCCAATTCAACATTATTTGGGTCAAGACTCTTTTCAAAACGAGCCGATGAATCAGTTCTTAAACCAAGACGTAGTGATGTTTTACGCACTGTTACAGCCTCAAAATTAGCTGATTCAAAAACAACAGTGGTTGTGTCATTTTTTATTTGACTGTTTAAACCACCCATAATCCCACCAAGTGCTACCACTTTTTCACTATCAGCAATTACAATATCAGCTTCGGATAATTGGTGCTCTTTCTCGTCTAAAGTAACAAATTTTTCATCTTTTAACGCTCGACGTACAATAATTTTATTTCCAGCTAAATTTGTTTTATCAAAAGCGTGCATGGGCTGTCCTAAATCATATAAAATAAAATTGGTAATATCGACAATATTATTTATGGGACGCAAACCAACAGCCAATAACAAACTTTGTAACCATTGTGGTGATGGTTCTATCTTTACACCTTCAATTGCTACTGCCATATACCTGGGGCAGAGTTTAGAGTCTTCCACTTTTACCTCTAAATTTATTTTTGCCTTGTTAGAAGCAACAGTCTTTTTTGTTTTATAAATTTTTAATTTTTTATTATACAAAGCGGCAACTTCTCGGGCCAAACCATAATGCCCCCACAAATCAGGACGATTGGTCATGGATTTATTATCAATATCAAACACGGCATCAGTTAATTTCAAAGCTTGAGCTAAAGGTTGGCCAACTTTTAATTTTAAATTAGTCAAATCTAAAATTTCTTTTTCATCTTTTAAAGGAAACATTTGTCCCAAACCAATTTCGGTTGAAGCACAAATCATACCATAAGATTCAACATCACGAATTTTTACTTTTTGTAATTCTACCAACTCCCCTTCTCCGTGCCAGCGCACTTTGGCTCCAAGACCAGCCAAAGCCACAAGCATTCCCTCTTTTACATTGGAACCACCACAAACAATTTGTACAGGAAATTTTTCACCAAATTCTACAGTACAAATATTTAATTTATCAGCATTGGGATGTTTTTGTACACTATTAACTTTACCTACCACTATTTTTTCCAAATTCTGCCCTTGTTTTTCTACATTCTCTACTTCAACTGTACTCATAGTTAATTTATGAGCTACTTCTTCTGGAGTAAGAGAATCCGGTAAATCAATATAGTGTTTTAACCAATTATAGCTAACTCGCATATTAAAATTGTTTTAAAAAGTTTATATTACCAGCGTGTAAATGACGAATGTCTTCTATACCAAATTTTTGCATACAAAGTCTCATTGAACCCAAACCAAAGGCAAAACCTGTCCACTCTTTTGGATCAAGACCACCGGCTTTGATAACTTCGGGATGAACTAAACCACAAGGCAAAGTTTCTACCCAGCCACTATGTTTACAAGCTCCACAACCACTTCCTCCACAAATTAAACATTTCATATCTAATTCAAAACCCGGCTCCACAAAATCAAAATGCCCAGGGCGCAACCTCACTTCTACTTCTCTTTTTAAAACTCCTTGTAACAATTCTTTCATTACACCAATCAAATTGGCAATGGAAATTTCTTTATCTATTACAATCCCTTCTAATTGATAAAAAGTATGTTCGTGACTGCCATCAGTGGCTTCGTTGCGAAAACAACGTCCAGGAACAACTGCCCGAAGCGGGGCGCCATATTTTTGCATTGCTCTTACTTGTACTGGCGAAGTTTGAGTTCGCATCACCCAATTGGCATGATCTTTAATAAAAAAAGTATCTTGAGTATCACGAGCGGGAGAAGTAACTGGAATATTAAGCGCTTGAAAATTGTAATAATCGCTTTCTAACTCTGGACCATCTAGCACCATAAAACCCATAGAAGTAAAAACATCTTCCAATTCATTGTGGACAATTGTCATTGGATGTAAATGACCTGGTTCAACTTTTGGTAATTTAGGTTGAGTTACGTCGATACTTTCTGTTTCTATTAAATTGCCTAATTTTTCATTGGCTAATTCTGCTTTTTTCTCGGCCAATTTTTCTTCTAAATCTTTTTTAAATTCATTTACCAAAACCCCAAATTCTTTTTTGGCTTCTACAGACAAATCTTTTAAGATTTGCATAACGTCGTTGATTTTTCCGGATTTGCGGGAAAAAAATTCATTCTCCAATTTCTCTAATTGCAAAGTATCTTTAATTTCAACTAGGCCTTTTAAAAACTCTTGTTTAATTTTTTGTAATTGTTCTTGCATAAAAATTTATTCAGTTTTAAATTTATTTTTTAATTTAAAAAGAAATTCTTGCATTCTTTCGGCTGACAAAGTCAAATTTATCCCCCCTCTACCAGCTATTGCCTCCAAAAACTGTTCGAGTAAAAGATTCCATTGGGATAATTCATGCGGATTACATAAAACAGATAGCTCGGCACCACGACCACTTAGAAAAGCTTCTCGTAATTCATTAGCAAATTCTACATCACTTAAATCCTCTAAAATACTACCTAGGGCACTTAAAAAAGCTTCTAATTGTTTTAATTTTTCATTTTCTTCAGCATTAGGTTCTTTTTTACCTAAAGTTACTCTAAAATCACCAGGATCCATTTTCTGTTTACGAAAAAAATCCACTTGTACTACATTTCTCTTTTCTTGTTCTGCCATAAAATTATTTAATTAAACCAACCACATCGCGCCAAGTAATTACCACAATCAAAATCATGAGTAACATAAAACCAATCGTGTGTGCAAGTTGTTCATATTTGAGTGGTACTGGACGACGAATAATTTTGCCAATTATAATAAATAGCACTCGTCCACCGTCTAATGCCGGAATGGGCAAAATATTCATGGCTGCCAAACTTAAAGAAATCATTGATGTAACTTGAAGCAAATAATTAAAACCCATTTTGGCACTTTGGCCAACAATGGTAGCAATCCCTACTGGACCCGACACTTCAAAAGCTAATCCTTGTCCAATAATTAAATTTTTAATTAATAAATAAAACGCCACAAAAATATTTATTAAAGCCCAAAAAGCAGCCACAAAACCTTTGTAAATAGCAATATACCAAGGAAAACTAATCACACCGGCATCGGCCAAAGCCACACCCAAGCGGGGAGCACTTTCACCGGCTTTTACAATCCGCGGAGTTACTACCAGAGTTTTTTCTTCACCACCACGCTTAACAATTAAATTAATGGCTTCATTACCATGGGTTTTTACATATTCTACCATTTGTGCTGAACTTTTTATTTGTTCTGTACCCAAACTTACAATTTCGTCGCCAAACATCACTCCTGCCTCTTTGGCTGGCGAATCATTATCTACATTTTGTACCAACACTTTGGCTGGGCTAATTACTTTGGCATTATTTGGTACCCCGTCCGATAAATCGGCTGGCAAGCCAATCATAAAACCTAGACCCAATAATACTCCGGCCAATAAAAAATTCATGGTTACTCCAGCAACCAACACTACAATCTTTTTCCAAGCTTTTTGGGCACCAAAACTATCAGTCTCGTTTTCTGATCCACCATTTTCACCCTTAATTTTACAAAAACCTCCCAAGGGTAATAAATTGAGGGAATAAACTGTGGCAGGAAACATTTCTTCTTCTTTGGTTTCTTCTCCCCCAACAGTATTTAATAAGTCTGTAGATTTTGTTTTTCCAGATTTAGGACTTCCCCAAACCCAAACAAATTTTTTAGTCTGAGGATCTTTGTAAATTCCCAAAACTCGCGGTGGAAAACCAAAGCCAAATTCATACACTCGCATACCGCTTTTGCGGGCAGCAATAAAATGCCCAAATTCGTGGGCTAAGACCAAAACCGCCAGAACTAAGATAAAAATAATAACAGTTAGCATAAATTGACTATTGTCTTAAAAAAGGTTAAAATAATACTAAGATTATAACCTATAATCAATTTTAATTCAATAAGTTGTCTTTGGCTAGTTTAAAGCCAAAAATAACCATAAATTTAATTCATATGATCGGACTATATATCTTAGTCATACTAGTAGTAGTGGCCCTGTGGCTAGTAGCCTTGTACAATGGCTTGGTAAAAATGAATAATCGCACCAAAGAAGCTTGGAGCGACATTGATGTACAATTAAAAAGACGTCATGATTTGATCCCCAATTTGGTGAACAGTGTGAAAGGTTACATGACCCATGAAAAAGATTTGTTGGAAAACATTACCAAAGCTCGCGCTGGAGCCATGAGTGCCCAAGAAGCTGGTAATACTGCAGAATTAGCGAGGACCGAAGGTTTGCTTGGTGGAATGCTTGGTAAATTACAAATTGCCATGGAAGCTTACCCAGATTTGAAAGCTAATCAAAATGTTGGTCAATTAATGGACGAACTTTCTGATACTGAAAACAAAATTCAAGCCAGTCGCCGTTTTTACAATGGCATGGTCCGCGATTTCAACACCAAAATGGAAACTTTCCCAAACAATGTTTTTGCCGGAATGTTAAAATTTACCAAATACAATTTCTTTGAAATAGAAGATGCAACCGAACGACAGAATGTAGAAGTTAAACTTTAATGCGTCATTCCCGCCCCCGATCGTAGTCGAGGACAGGCTCCGCCGGGAATCTTGAAACAAAATAAGATCCCCGCTTTCGCGGGGATGACGATTATTTTATGTATAATCAAATAGACAGTAACAAACGCAAAACAGTATTCCTGATTGCAATTTTTATTGCCATTATACTCGCTATTGGTTATTTTTTGGGTTATTATTTGCAATATGGTAATGGCATGGTAGTAATCGCCTTAATAATTTCTTTGTTAATGACAACAGTCAGTTATTATAGTGGCGACAAAATTGCTCTTGCCTCTACTGGCGCCAAAAAAATAACCATGGCAGACAATCCTTGTGTCTACCGACTGGTAGAAAATTTGGCTATTACTGCTGGCACACCCGTACCAAAAGTTTATCTCATTAATTCCCCAGCATTGAATGCTTTTGCCACAGGTCGCGACCCCCAACACGCGAGTATTGCTTTAACCACTGGAATTATTGAGGCTTTGAAAAATGAAGAATTAGAAGGAGTGATTGCTCACGAATTGTCGCATATCAAAAATTATGACATTCGCGTAATGATGATTGTAGTTGTTTTGGTTGGTGCTATTGCCTTAATTTCGGATATGTTTTTTCGCGCTAGAATTTTGGGTGGCAAAAGAGATAACGATAAAGGCGGTGGTCAATTAGGTACAATTATTATGTTGGTTGGTATTGCTTTGGTAATACTTTCGCCAATTATTGCGGAATTAATAAAATTAGCCATTTCTCGCAAACGCGAATATTTGGCCGATGCCTCAGGTGCTTTACTTACTCGTTACCCCGAAGGCTTGGCACGGGCTTTAGAAAAAATTTCTCAGTCCTCTACTCCACTGGCCCACGCTAGCTCGGCCACGGCCCATCTTTTTATTGCCAATCCTTTTAAATCCAAAAGTTTTACCAGTCTCTTTTCAACCCATCCTCCAATCAAAGATAGAATTAACAAGCTTCGTGCGATGATTTAATTTATCCGGCGTAGCTTTAGCGAAGACGGACTCACCCACCGATTGAAGAGAGGATTACAAAATTAAGGGAGATGATTTAAATTATGATTAAAAAATATCTAACTATTGCTGGGATAATTTTACTATTAATCTTAGGTTTTTTAGGATATTATTTTTATATTAGTAATGAATTTTATACCAGTAAAGAAACAACTAATGTAATTTTAAACTCCTGTGATTACAATGACATAATTATACCATTGCTAATAAAAACATTTGGCGGAGCAAAAACCACTCATGTGTCATATTCACAAATTACCAATATTTTTACTGTGGTCGTTAAAGATAATATTATAAAAGAAAAAATTAAAATTTTAGCAGAAGAACTAATTAAAAATCCAAATTACATTCATTTGGAAACAGAAAAGCATTATGTATACGATGTGGAAAGAAGAATTTTTGAAAACAAAACTTTTGCTTTTAGTGTAACATATTTTATCCATAGCGCTAATGATTGTGGCGATGTTCTAAATTTTTATACCGACAATAACAGTAACAAAACAATCTTTATCAGTGCTACCTCACTAGGATGTTCTCGTGATAATTAAAAAACACAAATCATTCACTCGTTCACGCGCGCACAAACACAATTCGTAATCCTCCCCCTCGTAGGGGGAGTCCTCCGACGTCGCAGTCGGAGGGTGGGGGTTCAGGTTAGTACCACGAACCCCACCGTCCCGATGCGAATCGGGACACCTCCCCTACAAGGGGAGGGTTTACCAACAACCCCCTTATTCCCTCTTTGTTAAGGGGGGGGGGGAGAAACCGCACCGCTCCGCATATTGCGAAGCGGGTTTTTTAATCCCCGTTGCCCTATTGACAAACCCTCAAAAAAGTGCTATAATACTTTGTTATCTCCGTGCCCGGAATAACCCTTAAAATTTAGCCTGCCCGCCAGTGCCAGGCATGGCAGGCGGGGCTAAATTTAGCTAAAATAACCCCCTTACCCCCTTTATTAAGGGGGGAACTACTAATATGAAAATAGCCTTTATTGGACAAAAAGGTCTACCTGCCAGTTATGGCGGGGTAGAAAGACATGTGGAAGAATTAGCCACACGTCTGGTTAAAGCTGGGCAAGAAGTAATAGTTTACTCAAGAAAATGGTACACAAAAGTTCAAGACGACAATTACCAAGGCGTAAAAATCAAACATTTACCTTCCATTCACACCAAACATTTAGATACCATTACCCACGTCTTTATTTCTACTATTCATGCTATTTTTTCTGGCGCCCAAGTTATTCACTATCACGGTATTGGTCCAGCTTTGCTCTCTTGGTTACCAAGAATTTTGGCGCCAAAAACTTTGGTGATTGTAACTTTTCACTCAATTGACCGTTATGACCAAAAATGGGGCTGGATAGCTAAAATAATTTTACGTTTAGCCGAAAAATCTGCTTGTAAATTTCCACACCAAACGATTGTAATTTCTCGCGGTTTACAAAAATATTGTTTAAATGAATTTAACTGCGAAACCATTTATATTCCCAATGGCATTACTTTGCCAGAAAAACAAAATGACAATTCTGAATTTGTTAAATTTGGTTTGAAACCTCAAGAATATTTAATTATGGTTTCGCGTCTAATTCCTACCAAGGGCGCCCATATTTTAATTGAGGCTTTTAATGAATTGAAAAGAAAAAATTATAACAACGAAAAAATTCAAAAATTAAAATTGGCCATTGTTGGTGGTTCGGTTTATACCAATGACTATGTGAAAAAGTTGCATTTACTAGCTAGTCACAATAACGATATTATCTTTACTGATTTTCAAACCGACTCTACTTTGCATGCGCTTCACAGCAATGCTTTGGCACTGGTACACCCTTCTTTTAATGAGGGTTTGCCTTTAACTGTGCTGGAAGGTATGAGTTATGCTTTGCCAACTTTGGTATCCGACATTGCTGAACACTATGAACTTATTACCAATAAAAATTTTATTTTTAAAGAAAATAATATTTCTGATTTAGAAGAAAAACTTTTAAGCTTTTTAAATACTACTCCGGAAGAAAAACAACAAGCAGGCATTGCCAACCGCAACTTTGTAACTAAAAATTATTTATGGGACAATATTGTGCCCCAAGTTTTGGAAGTTTATTTAAAATCCACTACCCATACCAATAATATCAACAATCCCATCAAAGTTAACATCGGCAGTTAAAACTTCTATGCCAGGATTGCTTAAACTGGAATAAGCCAAAAATTCATTTAGTAATTTTCCTTCTTTGTTAAATACGCGAATATAAGGTGAGGACCCTGCACCGGCACCAGCTATTACTTCGTCACCGGCCACTCCATCCACATTGCCACTCGCTAAATTCACGCCAAAACGATTATTAAAAGCCAACCAAGTGTTGGTTAAATTGTATTTATAATCAAAAACAGAAACTGCGGGCTCGCCACTAGCTTTGCCAACAAGCAGATCTTTACCAGAATTAACTCCATTGTTTAAATCCCCTACTGCCAAAGAATAACCGCCAAAATATTTTTCTCCATAAGGAAACCAGTCTTGTTTCATTTGCCGACCATGACGTGTGTAAATTTTAATTGGCAGTGGATAACCTGTACTCGGGGCGACATACACTTCTACAAAGCCATCTTTATTAAGATCACCCAAGGCTACCCGTAACTCGCCTTTATAATCTACAGTGTAAGGATAAATTTTCATATAAAGCTGACCATCATCACGCCAAGCCATTAATTTGTTGCCTGAAACAACTAGTAAATCACGCACACCATTGCTATCCAAATCTACGTGAGCAACTTTGTCGCCACCTTTGTACAAAGATTCAAAGACAAAAAAACCATTACGCAAACGATCTCCCTTAGCAGAAAAAAATCTTAAAAAATCGCCATTACGAAATAAGACATCGTTTAAAGTAGAAAAAGTTTTTAAAAGTAATAAGCCGTCGCCACTTGCCAAATTAGTTTGCATAACAATTTCTCCGTTATTTACTGCCGGGTCTTGGACTCCGTGAATTTTTTCGTATTCACCACCCAAACTTACTGTTTTATTTTCGTCGCTACTATTTACCAAAACCAAACCATTGGAAAAATTTCTCTGCCAAACATCTTTTTTAAAAATAATATATTTATTTTGTGATTTAGCATTTTCGATTGGCTCGCCCAAATTTACACCATATTCATCATACAACCAAGTTTGTCCGTGATCTTGATTCCCATAATCAAAAGAAAAATAACCATTACCCATTAAGGTGCTTGCCAAAGCAAAACGCAAATCTTGATAACTAACCTTGGCAGTATTAGCAGTATTAGCATTAATAATATTTATTCTTGGCTTAAGATTGGAAACTTCGTTTGCCGCATAAGTTTGCATTCGTCCCACCCAATCGCCATGTGGAAAAGTTTCGCTCATGTTACCATTTAAAGCCTCACGATAAACAGCAGTGGTGGCATTACCAATGATTAAATAATCTTTATTACTGCTTAAATTTTTCGTTTCATTATAAAGTCTTTTTAAACCTGTTTGCCAAGTGCTATTCAAATTATTATCTTTCACACCATTGTTATCGGCATCTACATCACTACCCGCAATATCGGTCAAATTTTCCCAAGCATTATCATAAAATATTCCCTCCCACAAACCAGTATTCAAAATTTGTTCATTAACAAATCTCGCCAAAAAAACATTCAACTTTTGACCATTAACTTCGGGACAGCTTTCGGTAACATTAAGCATGCTCGTGCCACCCCAAACACTAATTTTGTTGCCCGCAGAATTTTTTAAATACCAAGAATCAGGAATTTGGCCAGCCAATTTACGACGCAAACTACTGTAAGAAGAGCCCGCATTATTTAAAATTTCTTGGGGAGTAATGTAAGCCAAAAGTACAATATCAGGATTTAATTGTTTTATTTTTTTTAGTTGAGCTGGACTAGTCACTTGGGTTTCCATATCCAAAATCAACAAATCCCAACGCGCCAATTGGCTAGCTTCACTATCGCTAATTGTCCACTTTAAGAAATAATTAGCAATCCGTGGATAATTGTGATTGGTAATTGCTTGAACAGGAACAAATGGATGAAAAAGAAAACTAAAAATTAAGATTACTAAACATAGTTTAAACAAATGCCTAATATCTAATAGCCAATTTCTAATGAAATGAAAAATTTTAAAATTATCTTTCTTCATTTTCGTACAACTTAATTAACTTTTCAAGATTTTTTTCTAAACCAAAATGCTTTTGTGCATAAAGCCTCCCCGCTTCCGCTAGTTTATTTGCCTCTTCTGGGTGTTCTGCCACCCAAATAATAGTTTGTGTTAATTTCTCTACATCTTTAGCCGGTACTACCAAGCCAGTAAAATTATCTTTTACTAATTCTTCGGCTGCCGGCTCGGTAGCAATTACCAGCCTACTAGCAGTCATACCTTCCATTACTACCAAGCTTAACCCTTCCCAAAGCGAGGGTTGAACTATTAAATCAATCTTCGCCAATTCCAAAGCCAAATTAGTAGAAACACCATGCCAAACAATTTGCTGATTTATTTTTAAACTTTCGGCTTGTTGTTGTAATTTATTTTTTAATGGGCCCTCGCCATACAAATGAAGCTGCCATGGTATTTTTAACAATGCTAAACTTTCTAATAAATATTGCTGGCCTTTTTGTTCCCAAAAACGACCTACACAAGCAATTTGTAAAACTGGATTTTTGAATAAACTATTAGCAGGAATTTTTAACCAAGGCTCCAGATCAATACCATTTAAAATAACTAAAGATTTTTTTGACTTGATTTTAAATTCTTTTAAAGTAAAATTTTCTACTTTTTGGCAAACCGAAATTACCTGATCGGCCCGCTTTAAAATATAGCGCCATAATAATTGCCGTAAATAAGAAGTGGCAGTTTCTACATTGTGCATGGTACTTATCCAAGTTATTTTATTTTGATATTTTCTTTTTAATAGCCAGCCAAAAAAATCCGCACTCAACATGTGAGTATGAACTATTTGCGGTTGAAACTCGGCCACAAACTTGTTCAATTCCCCATAAACTTTTTGCCGACTACCCATTGTTTGACGCGAGCCCACAAATACTTTAACACCCAACTTTTCAAACTCGACCCGAAATTCACCATCTTCTACACAACTCGCCACCGCAATTTCAAAAACTGCTTTTGGCAAAAATTTGGCGTATTGCCAAACTAGGCGTTCGGCACCACCTGTAGCAAATACGGGAATAATGTGTAAAACTTTAATCTTTGGCATACAATTTATAACCCCCTTATTCCCCCTTTACCAAGGGGGGAACACAACCAAATGCCAAAAACAATTGGCAACCACATAATCGCTGAATAATATTGAGTACTAAATAATTGAAAAAATAATGGCCCAGAAATTAAAACTATTGTGAGCAAACCTTCGGCCTTAAGATTTTTTTCTAGACTATTTTTAAATTTTTTATAAGCCAAAGAAATAAAATAACCAATAAATAAAGCAAAAGCCACAACTCCCAATATTCCTTGCTCGGCCAAGAGCTTACTCAAAATACTATGAGCATCAATTGGTGTGCCAAATTCATAAACAAAATACCAAATACTAGAAATACGATCCTCAAAAGTACCTACACCCTGACCAATAAAAGGATGATCTTTGAATAAAAACCAACCAATACTCGTAATAGCAATTCGGGCTTCATTGGACAAACGTACTACCCGACTTTGTAAAAACCAAGACATATAACCAATAAATGGCAAAAGCATGAGCACAAAAAACCAAATTTTATTCTGTAAATATTTAAAAACTTGTTGAGGTTTTTCTAGCCACAAAATTATTATGGCCATAAAAAATAACGTTAGCCAACCAGCACGCGAAAAAGTTAACAAACAAATTAATAAAATAAAAAAGAAAACACTTAACCAGAAAAATTTTTGCTTTTTATTTTCTGCTAAATAATAAAAATAATAAGCCATTGGCAGGGCGGCAATAAAAACTTCGGCCAAAAATATATGCTGGTCACCAAACGGTGCCCAACCCAAAATTGCAAAAGGCACTGCACGCACCAAGCCAGCAGTGTTCCACACTCCCATAAACAAAGAAGCCAACCCCATTAAAGCTCCCAAGAAACTAACCCCCACAAAAATTTTCATGGCTCGCTCCAAAATTTGTTTATTGGATATTGCCGACAAACCAAAAACCACAAAACCCAAATAAACAAAAAGTGGAAAGCGAATTATATATTTTAAACTATTAACTAATTCTCCAGGAAAAAGATTTAGACAAGAAAGAAGTGCACTAAATAAAAACAAACCATAAAACCAAACTCCAGGCAAAGGTAAATTAATTTTTTCTCCTCGCCACCATTTACCAATTAAATTAATTGCCAAAGCGGCAATCATAAAACTAGCCCACACATCTACCATTGGCGCATAAAAATCCAAAAATTGCGGATATTTTTCTAAGACAAAACGCCAATCATTTAAACGAAATTGCCAGTGTAGCATTGGCGCTAAAGCTACCAAAATATAAAAACCCCAAGTCAAATACTTGGAAAAAAGCCACAAGATAAGACAAAATAAAACTACAAAAGCAATAAGCAGCATAACAGTTAAATTATACTTGAAAAAAGCTCAAAAGTAAAGAATTTTTTGACAGTAATAGCGTAGATAAACTATACTATTGTCATATGAACAATTTTTTCTTAATCCTCTTAAAAAACCCCGCTCGTTTATTGCAAGCCCTCAAAAAACGTTTGGGACTATTACATAATTACCCTTTTAAAGCTTGTATTACCCCAGCCGAAATTACTTGCTTACAAAAATACGCCAAATCGGCGAAAGAAGGAATTGTGGAGATTGGCGTGCTAGATGGTGGTACTACTCGTGAAATGGCCTTGGTCGCAAACGTGCCAATTTATGGCCTGGATCCCCTAGTTCCCGATAGCATGGATAATAGTTTACAAGGGCAAATTGAAAATATAAAAAATAATTTAAAATTTTATCAGAAATTTACTTTTATCAAAGATTATAGTTATAATTTGGCACCGTCTTGGAACAAAAAAATAGATTTTATTTTTATTGATGGCGACCACCGCTACGAAGCTGTAAAAAAAGATTATGAAGATTGGTTGCCCTTACTTTCAACAAACGGCATAATGGCTTTTCATGATAGTGCCAATAATGGGTATGAAGGACCAACCAAATTAGTAGAGGAATTAATGAGTGATAGAAGAGTAAAATATTTGGAAACAAGTGATTCAATTAGTGTTTTTAGAAAAGTCTAACATTGTCATCCTGAACTTGTTTCAGGATCCCCTGGGATGCTGAAATAAATTCAGCATGACAGGTAAAATAAAAAACCGCTGTGAGAGAGATATAAATTTATTTCGAAAAATGAATTTATATTTCAGCGGTTTTTTATTTTTTGTCCCTGATTTGTAATCCAATGTTTTTTGTCATCCCGAGCGTAGCGGAGCGAAGTCGAGGGATCTCTTAAACGATGTTTGAGGGATTCCCTGCCTCTGCCGGCAGGCAGGCTCCACTCGTCGCGAGACTCGGTCGGAATGACAGTTGAAATGAAGAACAAATTGAGGCCCCCGATTGCTCGGGGGACTCGTGAACTTGTTATTATCACGAGAAGGCTCGGTTGCCTAGACGACGCTTGGAAACGTCGGTTTTGGCATTACCGCCACTGCATGCCTTAAGAGAGAGGCAGTGGTTGGGGGGTTATTCGGAAGAAGAAAGATAGCTACGGGGCCTGGTACCAGAAGTATCCCTGGGCCGGATTCGACGGATTGTTGGCCGTCACCGGCATGGTCTTCTGGACTCCGCTGTGTGTGCCCATGGCACTGGACAGCGGGTTGTAGACCCCGCCGGTCGCCGTGGGATCCCAGCCGGGAGCCCACTTGTTGGAAACCTTGGACCGCATGTTGTACATGCAGCCCGCGAAGAGCGCACTGGCCTCGTTCCAGCTGAAGTGGATGGTCCCCTTCGCGTCGTCGTAGGCCAGGCAGTAGTTCTTCGTGGTCTCGCAACCGACCGGCGTGGGCGCCAGGGGCACCCACGAGCCATCGTTCGGGAAGTTGCCTTCCGGACCACCGCTCCAGCACGCGGTGTAGAACTCGAAGTCCGTGGGCTTGTAGCCGGTGGCGAAGGTGAGATCGGCCTGGACGGGGGCGGCCGACGGGGGCGGATTGTTGACGCACTGGAAGGTGGCGGAGCAGGTCTGGTTCGCGGCGCAGGTGCCGCAGGTTCCGCCGCAGCCGTCGTCGCCGCAGGTCTTGCCCGAGCAGGTCGGGGTGCAGTTCGGAACGACGCATTCGTGCGCCGCGTTGCAGACCTTGGTCCCGCTGTCGCAGGCCTTGCCGAGGCAGTTGCCATCGTAGCAGTCGACGAGGAGATCCCCGTCGCCGTCGTAGCCATCGTTGCAGATGTACTCGACGTTGGCACAGATGCCATCGCCGTCATCTTCGCAACCCACACACTGGCCCGCCGTGATGTTGTCTACCTTCGTGCACCCCCAGAGGAGATACACGGGCATGCCGGTCGGGCGGGACGCGGTGCATTCGCTGTCGTTACGGCAGCAGAGCTCGGTGGCGGCGTTGACGCAGCCCTTGGTGGGATCACACGAATCGGCCGTGCAGGCATTGCTGTCGTCGCACTTGAGCGCGACGCCCGGCGTACAGACGCCGGCCTTGCACGTTTCGTTGCCGTCGCACACCGTCGCGTTGCCGC
>Ga0076113_119_pt1 | contig 20191 bp, 9 predicted proteins | sample RifGroC2_FD_67670 | JGI IMG/M metagenome (GOLD analysis project Ga0076113, IMG submission 67670) | Parcubacteria (Magasanikbacteria) bacterium GW2011_GWC2_37_14
TAATTTTAAATGGTGACGCTAGTAATAATGACGGGTTTTTAGGTTTTACAGACCCGGCAAGTAATTCTTATTTAAAGGCTTATTTAGGAGGGGATGAACTTGGTGGTTTTGAGTTGACAATGGGTGATAGTAATACCACCTCTTCTTACAGTTGGGACGGCATAAGATTAGGTGGAACTTATGATGGGCCAGATCCGTTAGACACTGGTAAATTTTTTGTTGATGCTGCCTCTGGCAACGTCTCAGCTTCTGGCACTCTCCAAGTTTTTTCTACTTCCTCACTAAACAGTGTCAAACTCTCTTCTCTCACCTCTGCTCCAGATTCTACTGCGGGTAATCTATATTTTAATTCTAGTGATGGTAAGTTTTATGGTTACACTGCAGATGGTAATGCAATAGATTTGGGAGCAACCGGTTCTGGCTCTACCAACTGGTCATTCGACACCAACTATGGCACTTCGGTTCTCACCCCTTCTACTACTATTCCGGTGTGGCTAAAGGATGCGGTGTATGCTTCTTCTAGTTTAATAGTTTCTGATAATGTCACTTTAGGGAATTCCACAACTGAAGATGTTGTTTCAATAAATGCCAAAGTTGGTATTAATTCGTCCACACCTAGTGAATTATTAACAATTGCTGGGGGAAATATTTTACATACTGCCAGTGGCGATCCAATCTTGAAAGGGGGTATTGGCTCTGATACTGTTTATGATGTTTATGTTTCTGGTAAATATGCCTATACAGGCGGTAGTTCCGGCCTACAAATAATTGATATTTCCAATCCTGCTAGCCCAAGTTTAGTAGGGTCATATACTACTGCTAGTAGTGCTTTAAAAGTTTATGTTTCTGGTAAATATGCCTATGTAGCCGAGGGTGATGCTGGCCTACAAATAATGGATATTTCCAATCCTGCTAGCCCAAGTTTAGTAGGTACATATGATGCCCCACCATCAGATTCAATTAATGGTGTTTATGTTTCTGGTAAATATGCTTATGTGAGTATTAATAGTTATGGTCTACAAATAATTGATATTTCCAATCCTAGTTTACCTAATTTAGTTGGTAGTAAATATTTAGGCGGTACCAGTTATGTTTATGTTTCTGGTAAATATGCCTATATTGGTAGTAATGATTTATTTATTGTTGATATTTCCGATGTTACCAATCCAACTTTAGAAGGGACATATTCTGATTTTATTGAATCACGAGGTGCCTATGTTTCTGGTAAGTATGCTTACATCGCTTGCACGAATGAGGGTTTATATATTGTTGATATTTCGAGTTCTACGGCCCCTGGTTATGTTGGTAGTTATGACACTGATGGTTTTGCCAATGATGTTTATGTTTCTGGTAAATATGCTTATGTAGCTGATTATTTTTGGGGATTAAAAATGATAGAAATATCTGATCCTACTAATCCAATTTTGGTGGGCACAGGTACAGTTAGTAATGCAATTCTTAATGTATTTATTTCTGGTAAATATGCTTATACAGGTAATGATGTTTCCGGACTTCAAATCATTGATATCAATGGCCTGGAAACTCCAGCCATGTATGCTGGTAATATTCAAAGTAATGCTTTAACTATTACCGAAAATGTAGATGTGGGTAATAATGTTTATATTAGAAACGCTCTTAATGTTGGTAGTGGAGGAATAATGACTGATGGCAATTTAAGTATTAATAATACTAGTACTGCCAGTTATATTGGTGGTAGTCTTGGCATTGGCACTACCACCCCCTGGGCTCTCTTTGATGTTATTAATAAATTAACAGCAGATTCATCTGGTAATCTTTCGGCTTCTGGTACTCTAAATATCTATGGCAACACCACTCTACTAGATTCTCTTTCAGCCACCTCCAACACTTCCTCTCTCCGTTCTCTCAAACTCTCTTCTCTTGGTTCTGCACCAGACACTACTGCTGGTAATATATATTTCAATTCTATTTTGGGGGTGCCAGCAGTGGTGGTAGCAACTGGTCATATGACACCAACTATGGAACATCAGTCATTACTCCTTCTTCTACTATTCCGGTGTGGCTGAAGAGTGGAGTGTATGTTTCTTCTACTTTAATAACTTCTGGTAATGTAACTTTGGGTGATACCTCGGCCGATGTTTTAACTATCAATGCAAATATTGGCAGTAGTTTATTACCAAGTGTAAATAATAATTATGATCTAGGCTCTTATGGCAATGCCTGGAAAGATATTTATGCTTCTGGAACACTAAGGATTGGCTCTACTTCTATATTAGATACTAATAGTTTAAAGATTGGTACAGCTTCTGGTTTTGATGCAGGCAAATTTTATGTAAACTCTGCTGGCAATGTTTCTACTTCTGGTACTCTTCACACTTATGGCAGTACTGTTCTTGATGGTAATGTGTCTATTGGTACTACCACTTTGGATTATACACTTACTGTAGACGGTAACATTGCTATTGCTGGTGGAAGTTTGTTTATAGATGAATCTCGGACTTTATCTGGTAGTTACAATAATCAAAATATCTTTGTTGGTCCAGCAGCAGGTTTAAATTCTACAGGAAATGATAACGTTTTTGTTGGGTATGTATCTGGTTTTAATAATTCTGGAGTTGGTAATGCTTTTCTGGGTAGCACGGTAGGATCAGATAATACGGGAGATTACAATACTTACTTTGGTATGAATTCTGGTTATGCTAATACCAGCGGGGGAAATAATGTATTTTTAGGTGCTTTTACTGGTAGATTGAATCAAACTGGTAGTCAAAATGTTTATGTTGGCAGAGGTTCTGGTTGGTCGGCCACTTCGTCTGTTGGTAATGTGTTTTTAGGTTATCAAGCAGGCTATAGTGAAACCGGTTCCAACAAACTCTACATAGATAATTCTAACACTGCTTACCCACTTATTTATGGTGACTTTTCTTCTGCCGATCTAACTGTTAATGGTAATTTAACTGCAACTGGAACTTTTTCAGCAACCTCCAACACTTCCTCTCTCCGTTCTGTCAAACTCTCTTCTCTTGGTTCTGCGCCAGACACTACTGCTGGTAATATATATTTCAATTCTACCACTGGCCAATTTTATGGTTATACTGCCAATGGTACTGCCGTAGACCTTGGTGCTACTGGTTCTGGCGGTAGTAATTGGTCGTATGACACCAACTATGGCACATCTGTCATTACTCCTTCTTCAACTATTCCTGTTTGGCTAAAGAGTAATTTATATGTTTCGAGTAGTATTAATGTTTCTGGTGCTTTAAATTTGCCTACAACCGATGCTTCTGGCAATGGGGTGGTTAATATTAATGGTGTTAGATTTATGCATGCCGCTGGTGGTAATACATTTCTAGGTAGATATGCTGGTAATTTATCTACTATTGGTGTTCGCAATGTTGGTTTGGGTTATTCGGCACTACCTAGTGTTACTGGTGATGGTAATGTGGCTGTTGGTGCTTCAGCTCTTTCTAATACAGTAGATGGTTCTTACAATGTAGCCATTGGAGATTGGGCTTTATATAATAATAGTGCTGGTTCAGCGAATGTTATTATTGGTTATCAAGCAGGTGGGGGCAATATTGCTGGTTCAGGAAATATTTTTGTTGGTAATCAAGCAGGCTATAGTGAAACCGGTTCCAACAAACTCTACATTGCAAATTCAAATACTGCTAGCCCACTTATTTATGGTGATTTCGCTTCCGCTGCTATTACTATCAATGGCAATCTAACTGCAACTGGAACTTTTTCAGCCACCTCCAACACTTCCTCTCTCCGTTCTCTCAAACTCTCTTCTCTTGGTTCTGCACCAGACACTACTGCTGGTAATATATATTTCAATTCTAGCTGTAGACCTTGGTTCTACTGGTTCTGGCGGTAGTAATTGGTCATATGATACCAACTATGGTACGTCAGTTCTCACTCCTTCTACTACTATTCCGGTGTGGCTGAAGAGTAATTTATATACATCTAGTACAATTATAACTTCTATGCCAGCTAGTACAGGTGGTACTCATGATTATGCCCAGAAATGGTATGATAATTCTGGAGATTTGATTGCTAGTTTGTCTACTACTACACAGTCTTATGTTTTGCCACAAGGTAATTCTGTGGGTGTTCAAGATTATGCTACCCTAGAAATAGGCAGTACTTTGCACCCAGGCTTAATAAATATATTAGGCAATGGCTCTTTAGCAATTTCAAACCCGTCTACAAATTTAAATGCTTTACTTAGCGTTAATTCTTTGTCTTTGAGTAATGCACTTGGTGTTACTTCTACTTTTGCCAATGACCAAATTGAATTGTATGCCAGCGATGCCAACCCAGTTGGAGTGTTTAACGTTAATACTAATGGTGATATATCTGCCTCTGGTACTTTACATGTTTATGGCCAAGCAACATTTGACAGTGGAATTACTTTGGGTGGTGTTAGTCGTACTACTTGGCCTTCGACCAGTTCTAGTGATTGGGGGCGTTTTGGCACCACTTATGGAGTTTCGGCCTTAATGACTTCTACTACTTATCCAGTTTGGTTTGATGGAGCTCTTTATGCTTCGTCTAGTTTAATTGTTTCTGGTAATACCACTTTGTTGGGTTCATTATCGGCCACTTTAAATACTTCTTCTTTACGTTCTATTAAATTGTCTTCACTCACTTCTGCTCCAGACACTTCGGCTGGTAATTTATATTTTAATTCTAATGATGGAAAATTTTATGGTTATACTTCTGCCGGAGTGGCAGTAGATTTGGGTACTGTTGATAATCCTGCTGATTGGGGACGTTTTGGCACAACTTATGGCGTATCGGCACTAATGACCTCTACTACTTATCCAGTTTGGTTTGATGGAGCTCTTTATGCTTCGTCTAGTTTAATAACTTCTGGCAATGTTACTTTGGGAGATTCTAGTTCGGATATTGTTTATGTTTCTGGAAAATTAGGAATTAATTCTTCTACACCAGCAGAATCTTTGACTGTGGTTGGGGGAAATATTTTGCAAACTGCTTCGGGGAACCCTACACCAAAAGGTTCTTATAGTTCTAGTGAAGCAAGTGGTGTTTACGTGTCTGGCAAATATGCTTATTTGGCAGATGGGGCAAATGGCTTAAAAATTATTGATATTACCAATCCTGCTGGTCCTGTATTAGTTGGTTCAATTGATACAAGTGGTGCAGTAGGTGTTTATGTTTCTGGTAAATATGCTTATGTAGCAGATGCTAATCCAGGTGGTTTAAAAATTATTGATGTTTCCGATCCTGGTGCTCCTAGATTGATGAGTACCTATCTTCCAGATGGTGGCGGTAATATTTCGAATGTTTATGTTTCTGGTAAATATGCTTATTTGGCCGATGGAATGTATGGTCTTAGAATTGTTGATATTTCTAATCCTTTTAAACCTATTTTGGTAGGTGGAGATGGCGGTATTGCTACTGCAAGTGATGTTTATGTTTCTGGTAAATATGCTTATGTAGTTGGTGGTACTTATATTTTACATATTTTTGATGTTTCTGATCCTGCAAATCCTGTACAAATAGATCCAGGTGCACTTAGTGGTGCAGCTTCATATAGCATCTATGTCTCTGGTAAATATGCTTATGTGGCAAATTTTACAGATGGATTATCAATCGTAGATATTTCTAGTTCTACCAATCCTGTTATAATGGACTCTTTTGCCACTGTGGCTTCTATTTTTGAAGTTTATGTCTCTGGCAAATATGCTTATGTAGGAACAATTAATTCTGGTTTACAGATTGTAGATATTTCTAGTTCTACCAATGCTGTTTCGGTTGGTTTTTACAATGTTGGTGGCGCTTCAATTATAGGTGTCCATATTTCTGGTAAATATGCTTATACTGCTTATGGTGCTAATGGTTTACAAATTTTTGATATTAATGGCCTGGAAACTCCGGCTCTTTATGCTGGTAATATGCAAACAAATGCTCTTACTATTACTGAAAGTTTGGACATTGGTAATAATTTGTATGTCCGTTCTGGTCTTAATGTTGGTATAGGTGGAATAATGACAGATGGAAATTTAAGTATTAATAGTACTAGCACTGCCAGTTATTTTGGTGGTAGTGTTGGTATTGGTACCACCACACCTTGGGCGACATTTGATATTAACCATAAATTAGCGATTGATTCTTCGGGCAATGTTTTTGCTTCGGGAACTTTGGGTGTTTTTGGAAATGTGGGTATTGGCAAGATTGCTTCTACCACGGCGCCAATTGACACAGCTTCGGGCGCATATTTGAGTGCTGGTGGTAGTTGGACCAATTCATCGAACAGAAATTTAAAAGAGAATTTTACAGAAATTGATTCGGCAGACATTTTGAATAAAATTAATGAGTTGGTGGTGAGCAGATGGAATTATAAAGCAGAAGCTTCTAGTACTTTGCACATTGGCCCTGTAGCGCAGGATTTTTATAGTTTGTTTGGTTTGGGAGACAGTACTTCAATTTCTACAATCGATCCGGCTGGTGTTTCTTTGCTTGGTATTCAAGAATTGTCCAAAAAACTAGCAGAATTAACCAGTACAACTTTGGACATTAAAACAACACTTAATAGTCAACAAATTTTAGCACCAGTGGACAATAGTTTACAAAATTATCTTGTTTTGAATGTTGAATCAATTCGTAATTTAAATAATAATTGGTATATTGATAATGAAGGGTATTTTGTTACCCAATTAGAAACTTCGGAAGGCACCAAAGAAATGTTTGGCTTGCAATCACCACAAGCCGAATTTGTATTTTCTAGCTCATCGGTGTTAATAGACGGTGAAGCAGAAATTATTTTTGAAACAAGTGAACAAGAAATAATTGATCCAGAATCATCAATAAAAGTAACGGTAACTTTGACTTCTGGTGAGGCCTCTGGTATTTATGTGTCAGAAAAAAGTCTTACTGGTTTTAAAGTAAAAGAATTACAAGGTGGTACTAGTAATGCAACTTTTGATTGGATTGTGGTGGCCAAGAGACGGACCACAGATTTTGTAAACACAAATAACACAGATGTTGTTGGTGATGAGACAGTTACAACTACTGAAAATGATAATACAGAAATTACCACAGACACAACAACTAGTACAGATAACACAACTTCTACACCAGAAATTCCACCTGCAGAAGAACCTGTACCAACAGCAGAACCAGAAATTGTTCCACCCACAGAAGAATCTGTACCAACAGCAGAACCAGAAATTGTTCCACCTGTAGAAGAACCTGTTTTAGAACCAGTTGTTGATAACACTCCACAAGTCGAAGAACCAATGCCAGTTGCTGAGTCAATAACAGAGCCAGCTCAATAATCAGTTAGCAGATAACAGATAACAAAACCCACCTATTTGGCGGGTTTTTTGATATTTGCTATCTGGTATTTGTTAATTGCTATTTCAACTCGCCCCATCTTTTCCCGATGCTTATGTGCACTTCTACTGGCACACGAAGTTTTACCACACCCTCCATAGCTTCTTTAACTATTTTACTCACCTCGTCTTCTAAACCATTTTTTACTTCCAAAACTAATTCGTCGTGAACTTGGATAATAATTTTAATGTCGTCATTGTTTTTATGCTTTAATGCTTTAATGTTTTCATGAACACTAATCATTGCTAATTTCATCAAATCGGCGGCTGTGCCCTGGATGGGCATATTTATAGCCATGCGTTCACCAGCATTTTTTAATTGAAAATTTTCTGCTTGTAATTCGGGCACATAGCGTCGGCGGCCAAACAAAGTTTCTACATAACCAGTCTGTTTGGCAAGTTTTAGAGTTTGGTCTAAATAGTTTTTTACGTCGCTAAAATTTTCAAAATATTTTTGGATAAAATCTTTGGCTTCATAATTACTAATACCGGTACGCGAAGCCAAGCCATAGGCGCCCATGCCGTATAAGACACCAAAATTAACTTCTTTGGCGGCTTGACGCATTTCTTTGGTTACTTTCTCTAAGAGGACGCCGTTGATTACAGCGGCGGTTGCTTGGTGAATATCCTCGTGATTATTAAAAATTTCAATCATCTTCTGATCATTGGCGAGTGAAGCAACAATGCGGAGTTCTATTTGAGAATAGTCAGCCACAATTAAACTATACCCAGGTTCGGCAATAAAAGCCTCGCGGACCTCGTGGCCCAATTTGGTGCGAATAGGGATGTTTTGTAAGTTGGGGTCTGAGCTGGATAACCTGCCAGTAGTCGTTACTGCCTGATTAAAAGTAGTGTGGATTCGTCCAGTTTTTTTATTAATTAAAGTTGGCAAAACATCTACATAGGTACTTTGTAATTTGGCCAATTCGCGATGTTCCAAAATCATCGGGACAATTGGATGTTCTTCTAGTAATTTTTCCAGTTCCGATTCAGCAGTAGAAAGTCCGGTTTTGCCTTTTTTAATGCCTTGGGTTGGTAATTGTAGTTTATTAAACAAAATTTCGCGTAATTGTTGTGAAGAAGCTACATTAAATTCTTCACCAGCTTCTTGCCAGATTTTTTTGGTAATTTTTTTTAATTCTTCGGCTACCTGTACAGAAAGTCCGGCTAGTTTTTTGGTGTCTACTTTTACCCCGTTTAATTCCATTTCGGCCAAAACGGGAATTAAATTCATTTCAATTTTTTCAAACAAACCTTGATCATCAATTTCCGTAAGTTTTTGTTGCATTTTGGGGTAAAGTTCCAAACAAGCTTGAAGCTCTTCGGCAATTAAGTCTTTGTTGGCTCCAAACAGGCTGGTTTGATCAGAGGCATCCGAAAGCTCTCTGCCTAATTCGCGTTGCACAATGGTTTTGAGATCATGTGAGCGGGTAGAAGAGTTGATAATATAAGAAGCGATCATGGTGTCGAACAGCAGATTTTTACAATAATTGTCATCCTGAACTCGTTTCAGGATCTTTGGGGATGCTGAAATAAATTCAGCATGACATTTTAAAGTTTTTATGAGTTGTTTGAGGTCGTGGCCGACTAAAGTGAAATTTTTGTTGGTGAATATTTGGCGTAGAGACGCAAAATTTTGCGTCTCTACAATTGGCAAGTGATAAACATTATTTTCCGTAACAAAAATAAAGCCCAATAATTCGCTGTCTAAAATATTTTGACCAGACAAAATTTCTTTACAGGCAAAATATTTTTGAGCCATTAAATCTTTGGTAAATTCATTAAAGTTTTTTTCAGTTATTTCGGTGATTTCTGTTTTTTGTTTAGTTGGGGATTGCTTCGTCAGCGCCTCATTGGCGCTTCCTCGCAATGACAGTGTTTTGTCCCCAGGTAATCTTTTTAGTAAAGACCAAAATTCAAATTTTTTAAAAATATCAGAAATTTTTTCTGTATCAAATTCATGTGAAGTGCAATCATCTAGTTTAAAATCTAAATCTGGAACGTCCCGATGGATAGTGGCGAGTTCATAGCTCATTTTGGCATTTTCTTTTCCAGCTTCTAGTTTTTTTATAATACCCGGACTAAATTTTTTGTAGAGTTCGGAATTTTTATTTTCTAATTCTTGATAAATTTTTTCTACACTGCCAATTTTTTGTATTAGTTCTGTGGCAGTTTTTTCGCCAATGCCGGGCACACCAGGAATATTGTCCGAAGTATCACCACGTAAAGCTTTGTAATCCACAACATATTCTGGACCAAAGCCATATTTTTTTGTTACTTCTTCGGCATTATATAAAACAGTATCGCTCATACCTTTGCGCATAGCGAAAACTTCAGTTTCATCATCGATTAATTGCAACAAGTCCATGTCACCGGTGACGACAACGGTCGTAATCCCGAGTCCGTCACAGGACGAGGGATCCCTTTTTAATGCATCAGTAGTGGCACGGGAAAGGGATCCCTCACCCACTGCGGTGGATTCGGGATGACAAAGTGTTGTGATAGTTGCAATTACATCATCAGCTTCATAACCTTTTTTTGTATAAATGGGAATGTTGAAAGCTTTGACAATTTCGTAGCAAAGGGGAATTTGATCGTATAATTCTTGGTCTGCTTTTACGCGTGTCGCTTTATATTCTTTGTACTGTTCATGGCGAAAAGTGCCACCAGCTACATCAAAACTTACAGCCAAATAATCTGGTTTTAAATCATTAATAACTTTTAAAAGCATGCTAGAAAAACCATAGACAGCATTAACCATTGAGCCTTTTACAGTCATTGGTGGTAGAGCATGGTAAGCGCGGTGTACAATAGCATTCCCATCTATTATAATAAAACGTTTATTCATATAATATTAGCATTGCCGCCTGCCCCGCACCTTTATGGTGCTGGGGTCAATGATGACGAATTTTTTATTTTCCATAATGAAGATATTGTAGCATTATTTCTCCATCTAATAAAGTGGTTGTTCACTGTCATCCCCCTCTTACCAAGAGGGGGTAGGCCTGCCCGACATGCCGTCAAGGCAGGCGGGGGGAGTTTGCCGGAGTCGTCTGTCATTCCTGCGCAGGCAAGAATCCACCCGCCTGCCATCGCTATGCTCTAGCATTAGCGGGCAGGGAAATCGTCCAATTACTCTTACCTCCAAAAATTTAGGTCTCGTCATTCGTTTTTGCTCGTGCGAACCTAAAGAGGTTCTAGACGAGCAAATCCTTCTCCGCTAAAGCTCCGAAGGACCACTCTTCCTCGTCTCTAAATTTTTACCTTGTGTTTGTGTGCGCGTGAACGAGTGAGTGATTGTAAAAATATTTTTGCAAACAAAAAAGCACCCAGGCTTCACTCCGTTACGCCTGGTAAACTAGTATACTGTCTAAACATTGCAGTAATAATACTAGCTTGCCAGGCGCAGCCCGCAGGGCGAAGACTGGATGCACTTTTGATTGGGGCGCGAGGGGCACGCTCCAATACTCGGGGGTTTGGAGGTGCACGAATCGCGCGAGGGTGTCCTTAGACAGAACGGAAAGAGCGGGTGGAAAGCGTCTATTTGGGTAGACGCTGGTGGTCATCGTCTCCTCAACCGAACGTCGCGTGACGTTAGGCCGTGGAGCCGGTGACCGAGTTGGACGACGAGTTCAGGCAGGCGAACGTCTCCACCAGGAGACGGTAGTCGACCCGATTCAGGCCCAGTAGGGCCGGCGAGACCAGCAGCCGCGCGGTCTCGGACGAGCAGGTGGCCGCCACGGCGGAGTTGTCGTTGGCCGGGGACATGACCATGAGGACCTGGAAGTGGATGAACTTCACGGAATCGACCGACTGCACCACCTCGTTGCCCAGGAACATGCCGATCAGCCCGGGCGAGCGCGAGCCCTCCTGCTCATGGACCGGGGTGAAGGCTACGGCGGCCTTCGGCTGAGAGTATGGCTTCATGAACAGGGCCACCTGGTGGGTGGCGGGCGGCGAGGAGATCCCCGCCGGCTCGAGGTTCAACAGGTAGGTGGCCGTGGTCTCGTCCGCCGAACACTCGACCTCGGGGCGAACGATGGTGGCCTGGGAGTCGGACTTCGCGCCCGGGGCGCCGGACTGCGCGATGACCTTCTGGAGCGCTTCGACCGACGATCGCACGTCGGCGTTCTTCTCGAGCATGCCCTTGGTGTTGCCTTCTTCCGACACGACTGTCGGCGGGGGCGGCGAAGTGACCATGGCCAGCACGGCCAGGGACGCGAGGATCGCGAGAAGCGTCAGCTTCTTCATTCTGGGTCCTCCCTCTGGTTGTAAGTAACCGTCGTCTAGCTTGGGATTTTGTGGCGCCTCCTTCGTAATCGCCACGGAAACATTGTTGGCATCAACCAACGTGGTTGACAATGTGCTCCCAAACATAAAAACGGTTGTCCGTTCATAATTATGTTACACGTCTATTATTATTATGTCAATTTTATTGTGGGCTAGGACTTGATTTTATTTATAATTTTGTTATAATCATTGACACTATGGTACCGTAGCCAAGCAGTAAGGCAGAGGTCTGCAAAACCTCTATGCGTGGGTGCGATTCCCACCGGTACCTCAAAACAAAAAACCCGCCTATTAAGCGGGTTTTTTGTTTTGAGGTATATTACTTTTTTAAATAAGCTAATTTCCGAGAACAATGCCAAGCTTTCCAATGACCATCTTTTAAACGTTTGCTAATGGCCCAGTCTGTAGCTTTTTGATAATCTAATTTATCGGCATTAGAAATATCTTTGTGAATGGAATTGATTTGCCATAATCCAAGGTCCACACTTCTGTTATTATTTACACCCATAGCATCAGGGTTCCAACGGCTTTCACAAGTTATAATCGCTTCGGCTTCGGCAGGATTTAAACCAGCTTCGGCCACGCGCGCTAACACCCATTCTTTTGGAGTCAGCTCTTGTTTTACTTCTGGCACTGGGGTAGCCAAAATTGGGGTAGTGTTAAACATGTCCATTAAAGGTTCATTGTCGGCAGAAACAATTTTTGGCAAAACCATAGAAGTCATAAAAGCAATCGCAATAAGAACAGTGGTAGTTTGGTGCAAAAATCGGCTATAAATTGTATTATTGAATATTTTCATACTTAAAGGTTTGTTGACAACCCTCTAAATAAAAAATCCTGTTATTAATTGTTCAGGACTTTGTCAACGTCGAAGTATACACCAAAAAGGGTATTTTGTCAAGGGGTTTATACACAGTTTTGCTTATTTTTTGGCTTATTTAAGCCAAATTTGTTCGGCAGATTTTTGGAGCAAAGTTGAAGATTTTGGCGCATGTGTTATAATATTTGCAGTTTATGTCTACACCTCAACTCAAACGGCGTTCTTATGGTTTTAGGGGTAATAATAGTTCACGAACAGAACACAGAGAAGGCGAAGTATATCATCAAGAGCGTTCACATCAAAAAAAGGCAAATTTTTGGTTTAAATTAGCCATTTTTCCGTTTATTTTACTTTGGAAAATACTGCAAGGCTTATTTTGGTTGTGGAAAAAAAGGCCAAAATTAAGCCAAAAAAATAAAAAAGCCTTGCGTCAGCGTTTGGGAGTATTAATTATTACAGGAATAGTTTTTTGTTTACTTTTTGGCACCATTACTATTGCTTGGGTAAGCAAAGATTTACCAGATCCAGACAAATTAACCGACAGAAAAGTTGCCGAGAGCACCAAAATTTATGATCGTACTGGCGAACATTTGCTTTATGAAGTTTTTACTGATCAAAAACGTACTTTGGTGACTTTGGAGCAAATTCCCAAAAATTTAATCAATGGGGTAATTGCCACCGAAGATACTCAGTTTTATCAACATCTGGGTGTTCGCCCTCTTAGTTTTGTACGAGCAATTATTTATGGAATTTTTACTAGTAAAAAAATTGGTGGTACTTCTACTCTTACTCAACAATTAGTTAAAAATGCCATTCTTACTAGTGAGCGTTCTTATTTGCGCAAATTAAAAGAAGTAATTTTGTCATTGCGACTGGAGCAAAAATATTCCAAAGATCAAATTTTACAAATTTATTTTAATGAAATTCCTTATGGTTCTACCAACTATGGGGCCGAATCAGCCGCACTTAGTTATTTTGGCAAACAGGTTTCGGAATTAAATTTACAAGAGTCAGCAACTTTGGCTGGGCTTCCTCAATCACCAAGTTATTTTTTAAATAATCCTGATGCTTTAAAACAACGCCGTGATTTTGTTTTGCGTCGCATGTACGAAGAAAAATATATTAGTGAAGCCGAAAAAAATACCGCGCAAAAAGAACCTTTAACATTACAAAGACATTTTAATGATATTGTGGCTCCACATTTTGTAATGTATGTAAAACAACAATTAGTAGAAAAATATGGGGAGCAAATGGTGGATACTGGTGGCCTAAAAGTTTTAACAACGCTTGATTATGAAAAACAATTAGTGGCCGAAAATGCCGTAAGTTCTAGCGCCAAAATATTAGACGAAGGTCAGTCCAACAATGCTTCGTTGGTGGCGCTTGATCCAAAAACTGGACAAGTGTTGGCCATGGTTGGTTCGCGTGATTTTAATAATGAAAAAATTAAAGGTCAATTTAATGTAGCAACTTTGGGATTGCGTCAGCCTGGGTCTTCGTTCAAGCCAATTATTTATTCAGCTGCTTTTGAAAAAGGTTTTACCCCCGATACTTTACTTTGGGATGTGGAAACAAATTTTGCGGCTTCAGGCAATCCTTACACTCCCCAAGATTATGATGGAGGTGAGCGCGGACCAGTAACTATGCGTCAGGCTTTACAAGGTTCTTTAAATATACCAGCTGTACAAACTTTATATTTAGTTGGCGACAAAAAAGGTGTGGAATTTGCCGAACGACTAGGTTATACAACTTTAAGCCAAGGTGAATTTGGTTTAACTTTGGTTTTGGGTGGTGGAGAAGTAAAATTAATAGAACATACGGCCGCTTTTGGATTATTTGCCAATAATGGCAAGAAAAATGAAACCGTAAGTATTTTACAGGTAGAAGATGCTGATGGTAGTATTTTGTCGGAATGGCACCCCAGTGAAGGCGAACAAGTATTAGACCAAAAAATTACTGATACTATTTCCAATGTTTTGAGTGATGACCCAGCCCGAGCTTATGTATTTGGCGCGGGTGGTATTTTAACTTTAAAAGATCGACCAGTGGCCGTAAAAACTGGTACAACCAATAATTATGTAGATGCTTGGACTGTTGGTTATACACCTTCACTCGTGGCTGGAGTGTGGGTAGGCAATACCGATAATACACCAATGCGTAAAGGTGATGGCGGTTCCAAATTAGCGGCACCGATTTGGAATAAGTTTATGGCCGAAGTTTTAAAAAATACTCCAGTTGAATCATTTCCACCACTTCCGGAAAATACGGCTACCAAGGCAATTTTGCATGGGATGATGGGTGGCGGAGTAAGTGTAAAATTAAATAAATTAAATGGTAAGTTGGCCACTTCTTCTACCCCGCCAGAATTAATTGAAGAGCAAACTTTTGCCCCAGCTCATTCTATTCTTTATTATGTAAACAAAGATGACCCCCAGGGGCCAGCGCCAGCCAATCCAGCCGATGATCCACAATACACAATTTGGGAAAATGCTATTCAATCGTGGATAAATAGAATGAAAATAAAAAATCCTAATTTTAGTATTAATTTTGCCGAACCACCAACGGAATTAGATGATGGTAGTACAGAAAGTAATTTACCAAGTTTGGAAATACTTTTTCCTCAAAACGGTCAGGCACTTAATTCGCGTGATTTAAATATTCAAATAAAAACTAGTGCTCCGCGCGGAGTAGTAAAAGCCAGTTATCAAATGGATAGTAGTTATATTGGTGTGGCCAAAGATTATCCGTTTAATTTGCATTATTATGCTCGCAGTTTTGTGGACGGCCCGCATACTTTGAAAGTAATTGTCGAAGACGAAGCGGGAATAAAAGTAGAAAAACAAGCACAGTTTGTGTTTGTAGCTGGTGAAGAACAGCCAGCAGTCTTTTTTACAGAAGATAGTTTTAATTTACAAAGCAATAATTTTCCTTATCTTTTTCAATTAAATAATTATCGGTTGGCCGATGTTGCAGAGTTAAAAATTTATTTGGAACAAAATGGCGTGCGTGAAGTTTTGTTAAGCAAAAATACTTTTACTGATTTATTCAATAACCAAATTACTTTTCGTTGGACAACTGCGCCTTTGGCCGGAGAGTATCAAATAATTGTGGAATTAAAACTTAAAAATGGCAAAGTATTGGAAAGTGATCGGGTGAGTGTGGCGGTGGAATAAAATATTTTTTTGTTTTTAATCTTTAGGAGGTATGAAAAAGTTTGTCATTATAATACTCTTTTTTATATTTGGGAGTATTTTTTTTATACAAAATTTTGCCAAGGCAATAATTATTAATCAAATAAAAATTGGCGCCTCGGGCACTGGCAATAGCACCAAAGAATATATTGAATTATATAATCCTGAAGTTACAGAGATATCTTTGGCAAATTGGCAAATTTATAAATTTACTAAAAGTGCCACTACTTCGGCCGATAAAATTTTGTTGGTTACACTACCAGCAGGCACAATTATTCCGGCCGCGGGTTATTTTTTAATTAGTCATAGTGATTATGTGTCGGCAGGCGAGTTTGATACTCCTGATTTAATATACAGTGAACAGTCTTTGGCTAGTAATAATACTGTGGTGTTAACTAATAATTTGGACGAGAATATTGATTTGGTTGGTTATGGCGAAGCTACGGCATATGAGGGTAGTGCCCCAGCCAGCGATCCAGGCACCAAAGCCATAATTCGTAATAACTTTTTAGATAGTGATGAGAATAACACAGATTTTTTGGTAAGTTCTAGTTTGCCCTTTAATTCACTATATATTTCTAATACTTCCACTCCGCCAATAGAAGAACCAACTACTACCCCTAGTAGTACTCCCCAAATTGGCAAAATTTTAATTAATGAATTTGTGCCTTATCCCGAAAGTGGTAGCGAGTGGGTGGAATTATATAATCCCAATGATTTTGCCGTAGATATTAATGGTTGGCAATTATTTGATGGAGTGAGTAGTTTTTTTACTGCCACTAATACGATTTTGGCTAAAAGTTTTTATACAGTTGCCCTTTCTAGTAGTAAATTAAACAATTCTGGCGATATTATTTTATTAAAAAACAATTTGGGTGAAGTGATTGATCAAGTTTGTTATGGAGTTTGGGAAGACTATTGTTTGGGTACCAATCCTAATGCTCCCAAAAAAGGCAATAGTTTGGCCAGAAAAATTGCTGGTGGAGATACAGATGAAGACAACATAGATTTTGCCGAAACTATTGAACCAACTTTTGGTATGAGTAATGTTATCGACAATCCAGCTCTGGTGAGTAGTGGCAGTTATTTTTATTCTGGTTATACACCCTCACACAAAATTGGTTTTGGCGAAATTCAATTGAATGAAATTTTTCCTAATCCTTTGGGTGTCGATGATAATGAAGAGTTTATTGAATTAAAAAATTATACCAGCGAAGTTTTGGATTTGAGTAACTTACAATTGCGAGATGCTAGTGGTGCCAAATATACTATTCCTAGTGGGGTAATTCAACCTAATAGTTTATTAGTTTTTAAAAGAAGCCAAACAAAAATTGCGTTAAATAATAGTGGTGAGGAAGCAGTTTATTTATATTCACCAGCTAATTTAATTTTGGACAAAATTAGTTATACGGGAAACAATCAAGAAAGTATTGCCTTTGCTAAAAATAGTGATGGCGATTGGCAGTGGACAAAATTTTTTACTCCCGAAGCAAAAAATATTTTTAATTTAGAAGAAGAGTCAGAAATTGTTACTAGCGCCAGTGAAACAATTTTGTTTTTTGCCCCTACTAACAATAGTAGTTTTTTGGCTATAATTTCTGAATTTTTGCCAAATCCTATTGGCTCAGATGAAGTGGAGTTTATTGAATTGTTTAATCCCAGCGACACAACTACTAGTTTGTTTGGCTATTATTTGGATGATAGCGAAGATGGTTCTTCGCCTTATACTTTTACCCAAAATGATAATATTTTGCCACACAGTTATTTAATAATAAACAAAGAAATAAGTAAACTAGCTTTGAATAATGATACAGACAGTGTGCGTTTGCTTGATTCTAATAAAGAAGTTATTGAAGAAATTGAATATGAAGGTGGAGAAGAAGGTTTTAGTTATGCTCTGATTAATAATGAATGGTTGTGGACCAACAATTTAACTTTGGGGCAAGAAAATATTGGGCCTGATGTTGTGGAAGAAATAAAAAATACTATAGATACTGCTAAAACAGCTAAATACTACCAACCAGTTTTATTAAACCAAGTTTTTGGTTTGGAAGTGGGGGACATAATTAAAACGACTGGTATTGTGGCTGTGGCACCAGGAGTTTTTTCTAGTCAGTATTTTTATTTGGTAAATAATGATGCGGGTTTACAAATATATATGAATAATAAAGATTTTCCTGATTTGAAAGTTGGGCAGATCATCGAAGTTCGAGGCGAGTTGTCTTATCCCGGTGGTAATTGGCGTTTGAAAGTAAAAAATAAATCAGATATAAAAGTTATTGGTAATTCAGTATTGCCGGAAATGTCGGTTATAAATATTGCCGAGCTAGAAGAAAATTTATTAGGTTCACTTGTTACTGTACAAGGACAAATTACGGAATTAAAAAGTGGTTATTTGTATTTGGATGATGATAGCCAAGAAATTAAAGTGGTTTTTAAAAAAGGTGCAAACATCGAAAATCAGGAATTACTTTTGGGTAAAGAACTAAAAGTAAGTGGTATTGTAAATAATAGTAAAAATGGTTTTGAAATTTGGCCGAGAAATAATAATGACTTAACAATAATTAATACCACGACAATTAGCCAAAGTGTAAATAATGAATCTTCTAAAAAATATTTAGAAGTAACTGTTGGGGGTTTTATTTCATTAGTTATCGGTTTTGCTGCCAAAGCACGTGGCCGTTTAGCTTGGGGTATAGTTAAAAAAGTCGGCAAAATTGCTTTTAATATTGTTCGTAGGACGCCAAGAGTGTAATAACTTGCTAAAATTTGGTATAATAGGATTAATTAAAAAATAATTTATGATTGACAACATATTTTTACAAATTAGTGTTATTTTAGGTATCACTGTTTCTATTGCTCTAATAATGCGTTTATTGAAACAGCCATTAATTGTGGCTTATATAATTGCCGGTTTGGTGGCTGGACCATTATTTTTAAATTTGGTGCATGGAGGTGAAGCTTTTTTTGAAACCTTTGCCCAGTTTGGAATTGTTTTACTACTTTTTATTGTGGGTTTGAGTTTAAATTTTGAACATATAAAAAAAGTTGGTACCAGTGTGTTATGGGGTACTTTGTTTAATTTTCTTTTAACTGTATTTTTGGGAGCTTGTTTGCTTTTACTTTTAAAATTTTCTTTGTTAGCGTCAATTTTTTTGGCTGTTGCTGTAAGTTTTTCCAGTACTATTATTGTGGTAAAGTTATTGGCCGATAAAAAAGATTTGGAAACAGTTTATGGCCGCTATATTGTAGGCATGTTATTGCTTCAAGATATTATTGCAGTGATTATTATGATCTTTTTAAACACTGCCAGCCGGGTAAATGTTTCTTGGTATGAAAAAATATTATTGGTGACTGGCAAAACTGTGGTCTTGGCCGTGGTGGTGGTAATGTTGGCACGTTTTATATTACCAAAGTTAATGGACAAAATTGCTCGTTCGGGTGAAATGATGTTTATTTTTACCATTGCTTGGTGTTTTGGAGTTGCAAGTTTGGTTTATTGGAGTGGACTTAGTTTAGAAATTGGGGCGATTATTGCCGGTATTTCACTTGGGGCTTCGCCATACCAACCAGAAATTTCTAGTCGTATTCGTCCGCTTCGTGATTTTTTTATTGTTTTGTTTTTTATCGTTTTGGGTAGTGAATTACAATTTGGTGATTTAAACAAAGCTATAATGCCAGCAATTTTGTTGTCACTTTTTGTTTTATTTGTGGACCCAATTATTTTGTATATTTCCATGCGTATGATTGGTCATACCAGGCGTAGTGCCATGCTCGCCAGTATTACTTCGGCGCAGGTAAGTGAATTTGGTTTTATTTTGGTGTTCAAGGCTAGAGAATTTGGTTATTTACAAGGAACGGAATTGGCGGTACTAACTTTGGTAGCCTTAATTACGATTGTTTCTTCATCATATTTAATTACTTACAACGAAAGTATTTATCGTTTTTTTATACCATTGCTTAATCGTTTTGGTAAAGATAAAAATCAGACTGTTTGCCCAATCTAAAATACCTGCAACCTAATTCATAAAAAGCCTCAATCTCCTTTAATATATCCCTTGCCTTCTCAAGATTGCCTTCCTGCAGGTTTGCCAATGCTATCTGGTAGTCGGCTGACAGGGTAAGTCTCTCATCCATTGATTTGGCCTTCTCAAGTAGGTGAATTGCAGCTTTACCCAACCCTATCTTTAGTAACACAACCCCTCTTAAGTATGTAGTCTGGGCTGACTCTATACCCTCTTTCTCAGCAATAGACAGGATGTTGAGTGTCTCTTCGAACTCACCGAGCTGATACAGGACATCCGCAAGCTCCGCAACCGATTCTTTCACAGGAGGCGTCAGAGTTATCGCATCTCTGAGATGTATTTTTGCCGCTCCATAATCCTGAACTTTCTTATAGGCAATACCAAGGTAATAGGCAGCTATTGAAGATTTCGGGTCCATTTCTCTTGCATTTTTGAAATCCTCAACTGCCTCCTCGTAGTTCCCTTCTCTCAGATTGTCAGACCCTATGGCAATATAGTCTGCTTCCTCTTTTACATCATTTGCCT
>Ga0076113_121_pt1 | contig 7716 bp, 3 predicted proteins | sample RifGroC2_FD_67670 | JGI IMG/M metagenome (GOLD analysis project Ga0076113, IMG submission 67670) | Parcubacteria (Magasanikbacteria) bacterium GW2011_GWC2_37_14
ATTTTTTATCAATTAAATTCACCAACTCGCCAGGATCATTCTCAAGATTATAAAACTCCTTTACCTTTGTTTTAGGAGTGAAAATATATTTTAAGTTTTTAAACCTCAAAGAGAACTTATCCAAAGGGACTTCAGGTGCAAAGGTCTCGCTGTAGGCCTCATTTGGAAGTTTTTGCTGTTTTCCAAATATTAGTGGGACCAGGCTTACACCTTTGGCTTCTTTAGAAATGGGAATCCCTAAAAGGTCAAGCAATGTTGGCATTACATCAATTGTTCTGACCTGGTTTTCAACTATTTTATTTTCAGGAATAAAGGAAGGGTAATTTATAATAAAAGGCACCTTAATCTGTTCATCGTAGAGATTTGAGCCATGATCGAAATAGGTATTATGCTCTGTTAAACTTTCACCATGATCTGCAATAAATAATATAAGGGTTTTTTTAGTAAGCTTTAATTCTTCCAACTTCTTTAATATCCTACCTATATATATATCAGTAAATGCAATTTCACCATCGTATTGAGAGATATAGTAGTTAGCATCAGTTATTTTATCCAATCGACTATAATATTCTATTTTTTTAAGAGGAATATTTATTGATTCCTTTTTTTTCTCTATAAAAAGTTTATTATACGGAGGCTGAGGCTTGTATGGGGCATGAGGATCATAATAATGAATCCAAAGAAAGAATTTTTTATCTATATTACTATTAATCCATTTTACGGTTGAGTCAGTTGTCTGGTCAGCGGTTCTTTCCGTATATTCAGGAGATAAGCCCTCGTGTAAGTGTGTAGAGAGTTTATCATCATATAGATCAAATCCCCTTTGTAATCCTGAAACCTTAGCTATCAAGGGATAACCACTTACAAAGGCTGCAGTTGTGTAGCCTTCTTTTTTCAATATCTCAGCTAAGAGGGTAAATTTTTTATCAATAGGTATTCCATTTTGAGCACCATGCTCATGGGAATACACAGAGGTAAAAATTGAAGCAAAGGAAGGATTTGTTACAGGGATCTGGGAGATTGTGTTTTTAAAGAGAACACTTTTTTGAGCAAGTCTATCAATATTTGGTGAAGTATTTTTATTGTATCCATAGCACTTCAAATGATCTGCTCGCAAAGTATCAACAGCTATAAGTAAGATATTTGGACGCTCCTCAGTTGAGATGAAGTGAGATTTTGTAAATATAAATATTTTTGGATGATCAAAAACTTTAAATAGTAATTCTGCCTGATCTTCATTAAAAACCTTTCCAAAGAGGTTTGGGTTTGAATCAAAAGTTTTTATTAGCCTGTAGCCAAGAGTCCCAGAAAATAGACTTTTGTAGAAGTTGTATTGAGCTGGTGCCAGTTTGGAGGCCAAGGGGTTAGTATAGCTCTTATAGTACCATTCACTGACTATTATATAATCAGCATGCTCTAATTTTTCATTGATATGATTTCTTATATATTTTTGATCTTTATTTTCTGTAGCTTCCCATAGGATTTTTTCAGTGAAAATTGGTTTTTTTGAGTTCTCAACCCCAACTAACCCTCTATTAGAACCCAGAGGTATAGTATAGTGGTGTTGGTTTTCTAAAAGGATTACTGAATTAGGCTTAACATTCTCATATATCCAATCAGAGGCTTGAATCCTTGTATCAGGTACTGAGTAAATATTGGCATAAGCTAAAGAGTAAAAGAAAGCTGATAATGTAACAAGAATTATAATTAATTTAGAAAAATATTTTATAATTTTATTTCCTACTACTGAATGAATATCTATTAGCAACCGAGCCCCAAGGATGAGAAGAACCGGGATTATTGGAAGAATATATCGTATTGTCTTTACCTTCCAGCTTCCAACAATTAGGAAGAAAGGGATTATAAAGGCTAATAAGAATTTATCATTCTTTCCTCTTTTTTTCAGGGAGTAAAATACACCAATACCCGAAATAAGTTCTAAGGCAAGTCCCATCCCAAAAAATAAAAGGTTTCTTATATCATACCAGTATGGGATAGTTCCATTGTATGAAAATCTCCAATCGTTCCAGTCAAAGGCTCCTTTTTGATAAAAAGAAAACAGATTACCAAAGGCTGTTATTGAGTTAGTTAGTCCCCAGTAGTTTTTAAAATCTAAAACGCAGTAAGGATTGAGAATGATATATATAGTAATAGCTATCATGGTAAAAGCCATAAATTTTTTAGAGAAGATATTTTTTAACAATCCCCCTAAATCCCCCTTTGTTAAAGGGGGACTAAGGGGGATTGTATCTTTGTTAAAGGGGGATTTAGGGGAATTTTCTCCATTGTCCTTTGTATCTTGTTGAGAAATAAGGGTTTCATTCTTTAATAAATGAGCTACAAGGATTGGGAGGAAAAGAATCAGGCTTGTCAGTTTTACTGATAGAGCTAAACCTAAAAAAAGGCCGGCGAATATATAATATTTAAAATCTCCTTTCTTAAAAATATCTGCACCCCATATTAGGGTAAGAAGCATAAAGAAAATCAGCATAGTATCAACAGTAAAAAAATGAGATGACTGAATTAATCCTACTGTTAATGCGAAGAATAAAGCTGAAAGAATTCCAACTGATGAATTGAAAAGTCTTTTCGCTAAAGAAAATATCAGATAAATTGAGATACTTCCAAAAAATGCGGAAATAGTTCTGCCAATAAGAAAGAGTGTTGGCATATATATTTTCCCAGCACTTTTCTCATAGCTATAAAACGTTTTTAGGTAATCTGCAAAATCACCATGAAGAAATGCTTTAATTTGACCAGTGTTTTCATGGAAGAGATAAGAGATTTTAAAGTAAAGCCATTTTACAAAAAGAAAAATATAGAGAGGGAGAGTGCCATAGGAAGAAAATTCCGGGTTTAGCGAGTGGTTACAGAAAATGTTATATTCCAATCTCAAAGCCTGCCTTATTACAAACAAATGCTCATCCGGGTGAAAGGTATAAGGTAACCCCCACTTTAACCCATAAAATCGAAGACAAGCTCCAAGTAGAATTATTATCAGGAGTAAATAGTTATTTACCATATTGGCGTAGGAGATACAGTGGTAAAGTCTTTAGTCAGTTTTATTATTATCTGTATGTTATTATATATTAAGAATACAAATATAATGAGGAAAATAAGTCTCATCCACAACTTTGTTTTTGATACGAATATTAGGGTAGAGATAATTAGCGGCGGGATTATAAGCATCAGGTGTTTAGTCTGCCTCCAGTCAGTAAGAGAAAATAGTATACCACCAACACAAAACCATAACCCAAAAACGGCTTTTTTTTCTTTAATCCTTGAAAGGGAATAAATAGTCAAAGGTGTAGCTATAAGCAAGAAAGGGAAGCCGAGATGATTACTGAACTCTTTCCATACTTCAGTAATTGATGGGTATGCGAATTTCTTTGAATGGTTTAATATCTGTGAACTGGTTAGTTGAATATCATCAAGAGAAAATCTTTGAGCTAAGTGATAAGTTATCTGGTCTTCATAGAATGCCCTGGGATTTACCCATAAGCCATAGAGCCAAAATATCATCGTTCCCAGAAAAAACCCCTGTATTATTTTATCAGAAAGAGGTGAGGTTAGTTTGGTAAAAATATTTCCTTTTTCATTAAATATTCTCATTAATGCAACAGCCATTGCAAATATTACAGTCTTCTGGTTTGTGAAAGCTCCAAAAAGACCTGATAAAAATAGTAAAATATCAAATAGTTTTCTTTGATTTTCATTTACGTTATTATGCATGTATAGGTAGGTCATTATTAATAGAAAAAAAATGGTAACCGCCATATACCCACCATAAGATGATCTTACAAATATTTCAGGAATTGAGAAAAAAATGATTGGTCCGGTTACAGAAAGGATAAAAGATTTTGTTATTGGGTATAGCAAATAGAATAAAACTATTGAACTCAAACAACTAAAAAAAATATTCGGCATTCTTGTTGCAAGTAAATGGGGATCTCCAAAAAATCTCTTCAAGTCACTGCGCCAATTTTTAAAAAGCATCTCTTTAGAATTCTTTTCCTCAAGTTCCTTTTCTGCTGATATGGCTGATTGATAGTAGTAGGATAAATCATCTAATTGATCTAAAAATAACGAAGTATAACCAATATAAAGATGGAGCATGAGAGGGTGGGCAAAAAAGTAAACAGTTCCTCTGTTAGTTACCATATGAGGTTTTAGATAATGGATGATTCCGTAAGCAGTACCCTGAGTTTCCATATCATGGTCCTCTAATGGAGGAATAAATCTTGTGGCACCCATGTATAGAATTAAATATACAAAAATAGAAAAGAATAGAACTAAGATAAGATACTTGGATTTGCTCTTTTGGTTTAATAAATTTTCAGTTCTTTTAGAAAAAAATATTCCTGTATTGCTTACAAGGAATAAAAAGACCAGCATCTTGATTGAAGATATACTTATTCCTGAAATGTAAAAGAAAATGCACCCGGAAATCAATATTAGAGAAGATATGCAAACAGTGAGAAAAGTAAGAAATATTAAATCATTTATTTTATTTTTAAAAAAAAGAGCCCAGCAATACCCGGGAATAATAAAGGCCATCAGGCTTATTACAATTGACAGACCTGAATTCGGGATAAAGTGAATGTAATAGTGGAGGTAGTATATAAGAAAAATCAGGTTGCAGAAAATAAGTAATTTTAAATTTTTTATCATTTCTATTTAAAATAATTTCTGATTATGGTTCTGGCTATATTCTCTCCCATAAGCATAGCACCCTTGTCATTGAAATGTACGTAATCATCGAAAAACTCAAGAGATTGAGGCATAATTTTATCACAATCTACAAGTGGAATATTCTCTTTCTTTGCCAACTCTTTTACAGCATTGTTATATTTTGTTCTTGCATCTAAAATTCCTTTGTAAGTTAACGAAGGTGTAAAGTACAGAAGGCTTTTAAACATTTCAGGATCTTTTTTAAGATTTTCATCATTTAAAGGGATTACAAATGTTGAAAGAATGACCTTTATATTTTTTGATTTAGCGATATATACAATGCTTTTTAAATTTCTTTCAAATGCCTTAACTCCTTCGGTAGAAACAGTATCAAATCTTTTTAGCTCAGGAAAGGGGGAGTTACTTTTTTTAGGAATATTTTTCAACACAAGATTCCTAAGTTTTGTATAAAATCTGAAGTTATTTGAAAATGGACGGCCTATATAAATCGGTTCCCGATATCTCCAGTGAGAGTAATCACTTTTAAAGTTAGGTGCTCTATTTGGTTTAAAATCATTATATGCATGATAGATGAAGATTAGATCAGGAGATAAATCTAAAAGCCGTAATTCTAAATTTATCAGACTTTCTGCTGTTGTATAACCAGGGACACCTGCATTAATAACTTCAAATTTCTTACCTGGAATTTTTGCATTTAATCTATCTTCAAGAAATTGAGGATAAGTGGTTTTATCTGAGGATGACCCGATACCGAAAACTGTTGACCCGCCTATACAAACAATGCGGAATGTACCGGGAGTTTTTATTAATTTAAAATCCTTGCCACGATATCCCAATGAATTTATAGTTATGTTTCGTGGTTTGAAGGCTGTGTTTGGTTTTAGGATAATTGGAAGATAGGGATGAGTATCATAGATTACATCAGGAAAATCTATTACATAGGGTTTATTCCTAACATAGTCAATAAGCCTTGCAATCGCTTCTAAGGAAACAAAAAAGAGGATTGTTATGACAACAGAGAACATTATTTTTTTTTCCAGAGAAAAATCTGTCTTATTTTTTTGCATATTATTTCTGGGAGATAAATCCTAAAAGTAATTTTAGTTGTTGAAAGAGATATTTAAGCTGTCCATGGAGAATTAGCGAGATGATATATTTTGGTCTGAAGTAATATTGAATATATGCCTTTCTTGTAATTTTTTTCAACTTCTTAAGCTCAATATTTCCAACATATGCTTCAGGGAACAAATTATTATCTGAAAAACGACTTCCATTTTTCAAAACATCCATATAAAACTTTGTCCCGGGATATGGTATTGCTATATGGAAAACAGCATAGGTCGGGTTAAGATTTTTTGAAAATTTTATGATATCATTTAGGTCGTCTAAAGTTGAATTAATAGATCCCATAAGGAAAAAACATGCTGAACGAATATTTACTTTTTTTACCATTTTCATTCCCTGCTCAATCTTTTTAATTGTCAGTCCTTTCCCGAGAGACTTCAGGGAAGAGTCATTAGCTGCTTCAACTCCAAAATGAATAAGCTCGCAACCGGAGTTTTTCATTTTTTGTAAAAGTTCCTCATCTACGAGGTCAAATCTGGTCTGGCATGTCCATTTAAAATCATATTTCTTTTTTATCAGGTAGTCGCAAATTTCCATAACAAGGCTTCTATTAAAGGTAAATTCAAGATCCATAAAGTAGGCAGTTTTAACATTAAATTTATTTATTACAGTTTCCAATTCATTAATTAATTTTGAAGGAGATTTTACTCTTAATCCTTTTCCGTACATTTCCAGCAAACAGAAAGAACACCTGGATGCACAACCTCTTGATCCTTCAAGGAGGGTAAAATTTCTCCCAAGAACTTCATAAAAATATTTTTCCATTGGAAGAAGATGAAAAGCAGGCGTTGGCAATGAATTTAGGTCTAAGAACTCCTGAGACTCGTTTGAGAATAATTTGCCATCAGATTTATAGGAAATTCCTTTAACTTTTGAAATATCTTTATTTCTGCAAAGGTTTAAAACTATTAGCTCTGGTTCTCCACGGATTATTGCTTTAGCATTTGTTAATTCAAGGACTTCCTTTGGTTTTACAGTTCCATGAACACCCATTATGTAAATCTCATCATTAACCTCCCTCAATGCCTTTACATAATTTAAAAATGGATCTAAGTCGATAACAGGGCATTGCCATCTGTCCAATGTAGATGATGTGACGAAGATCTTGTCAAATCCTGTCGTAAGCTTGGATACCTCAAGAGGACTTAGCCTTTCTGCATTGGCATCAATTATTTTAACGTCGTGCCCGTCTTTTTCAAGCAAAGCTGCACAATTTGCCAAGCTTAAGGGGGTCCAAATCCTGTTATAGATTTTACCTTTGTTATTAACTAAATGGACTTGAAGAGGGTTTAGAAGGAGTATTTTCATTTAATTTACATAGCCAATAATTTATGTAGCCGCAACCTTTAGGTTGCGTTATAGTACGCAGGCTAAAGCCTGCGGCTACCAATTATCTGATGATGACATAATTTAGAAAATTTTATAATAGTTCCAAAAACATTTTAAAATGATAGACCAATAATTCCGAATAGGTTAAAAACTCAATAATCCTTGCCAAGGCTATAATTATATGAGTATGATTATCGCAAAAACAATTTAAAAAAACAAATATTTTTTATTTTTGAAATTTGAATTATCTCAATTCAGCTTTATAAGTATCAGAAGGTTTGGCTGTTCTATGAAAATTTCTTTAATAGGTCCTTCTTATCCATTCCGCGGAGGTATTTCCCTCAATACTACTTTGCTTTTTAGAGCATTAAAGGTCAAACATGAAGTAGAGTTTTATTCTTTTTCACGTCAATACCCCAAATGGCTATTCCCTGGGAAGGATGATGAGGAAAGAGAATTTAGTCTTTTAAAGGAAGAAAAGGCACAAAGAATAATTGATTCCTTAAACCCATATACCTGGATTAAAGTATTTTTTAAGATAAGGAAAAATCAGTCAGAGGTTTTGATTAT
>Ga0076113_123_pt1 | contig 6693 bp, 6 predicted proteins | sample RifGroC2_FD_67670 | JGI IMG/M metagenome (GOLD analysis project Ga0076113, IMG submission 67670) | Parcubacteria (Magasanikbacteria) bacterium GW2011_GWC2_37_14
CTTAAAGGTGAACCGGCCATATATTTCTAAGGGTTAAAAGTGTTACCCTTAGTTTACCAGAGTGTTACCGGTTAAGGTGTACTATACAGCCCTTGACAAACTTTTTAATCTCCTGTACAATAGCGCCATTACAAGACGTAGTAACCGCCGTTTTTATAACGGGTAAGGTGAATGTGCCATTCTGGCAGACGTTGGAAACTTTTTAGTTATTCAAGTGTCTCCAGAAGAGACATTTTTTAATTTATAATTTAAATATTAATTTATTGTATGCCTACAATGAATCAAATCATTCGTAAAGGTAGACACCCAAAGACGACTAAATCCAAGTCGCCAGCTTTGCAGTTTACCTACGATAGTTTGCACCGCAAAAAAACCGAATTGCGTCGGGGTGCTCCATTTAAACGCGGAGTGTGTACCAAGGTTTATACCACTACACCAAAAAAACCAAACTCTGCTTTGCGTAAAGTTGCCAAAGTAAGATTAAGTAATGGTGTAGAAATAATTGCTTATATTCCGGGTGAAGGTCATAATTTACAAGAACATTCAATCGTACTTATTCGTGGTGGCCGGGTAAAAGATTTGCCAGGTGTACGTTATCATATTGTTCGTGGTGTTTATGATGCTCAGGGCGTAGAAGCCCGTCGTAAAGGTCGTTCGATTTACGGAGCCAAGAGACCAAAAGCTGGTGCTAAACCTACTGCTAAGTAATATTAATTAAAAATATATGCCTAGAGGAAGAAGTATTCCCAAAAGAGTAATAGCACCAGATCCAAATTATCATAATGTGTTGCTTAATAAATTTATCAACATGGTTATGTATTCTGGTAAAAAAACTACTGCTCAAAAAATTGTTTACGGAGCTTTAGATATTTTAGCCGAAAAAAAAGGTGGAGATGCTATAAAATTATTTGAACAAGTAATCGAAACTATCCGTCCTTCAGTAGAAGTTCGTTCTCGCCGGGTTGGTGGCGCCAATTATCAAGTACCAATGCCAGTGCCAGTTAGCCGACAAAATGCTCTTGCTTTTCGTTGGATTATTAATGCTACTCGTGAAAAAAAGGGTACCACTATGCAACAAAAATTAGCTACAGAAATGTTGGACATTTTGGCTGGAGTTGGTGGTTCCATTAAGAAAAAAGAAGATGTAATGCGCATGGCCGAAGCCAACAAAGCTTTTGCTCATTTTGCCAGACGCTAATTAAAAAAGGCCAACAAGGCCAACAAGGCCAACAAGGCCGCCAAAGCTTTGTAAGCTTTGTAAGCCTTTAAAGCCTTGTAAGCATTTTATATTTATGCCTCGTGAATATTCATTAGACAAAACTAGAAACATTGGTATTGCCGCTCATATTGATGCTGGTAAAACTACTGTTTCCGAACGTATCTTGTTTTATACTGGTAAAAAACACAAAATCGGCGAAGTGCACGAAGGTGCTGCCGAAATGGATTGGATGGAACAAGAAAAAGAACGCGGTATTACCATTACTTCGGCTGCGACCACTTGTTTTTGGAAAGATTATCGCATTAACTTAATCGATACTCCTGGCCACGTAGATTTTACTGTAGAAGTAGAACGATCTCTTCGGGTATTGGATGGCGCAGTAGCCGTGTTTGATGGTTCCCAAGGTGTAGAACCTCAATCCGAAACTGTTTGGCGTCAAGCCGACAAGTACAGCGTGCCAAGAATTTGTTTTGTAAACAAAATGGATAAAATGGGCGCTGACTTTTATATGTCTTTAAATTCTATTAGAGAACGTTTATCACCAAAAGCTTTTGCCGTGCAATTGCCAATTGGTGCCGAAGGTACTTTTTCTGGTCTAGTGGATTTAATTGGCATGAAGGCTTTTAAATTTGAAGGTAATAATGGTGAAGATATTTTAGAAATAGAAATTCCTGCAGATTTGTTGGAAGAAGCCAAAAAATATCGTGGTACACTTGTAGAAAAAGTTGCCGAAGTTAGTGATGAAATGATGAATAAATATTTAAATGGTGGCGAACTTACCGAAGATGAAATTGTTAAAGGTATTCGTGCCCTTGTCTTGAAAGATGAAATTTATCCAGTAACTTGTGGTTCGGCTTTACAAAATATTGGTGTGCAAAAAGTTTTGGATGCTGTGGTAGCCTTTTTACCTTCACCATTAGATGTACCAGAAATTAAAGCTCTTGATTATAATGATGAGGAAAAAACAGTATCAGTAAAAGCTGATGATAGCGCTCCTTTTGCCGCCCTAGCATTCAAAATTGCTACTGATCCGTTTGTGGGTAAATTAACTTTTATTCGTATTTATTCTGGTTCTTTAAAATCAGGAAGTTATGTAATTAATACTACCAATGGTGAAAAAGAAAGAATTTCCAGAATTTTGCGCATGCATGCCAACCATCGTGAAGATGTGGATGAAGTATTTGCCGGAGAAATTGCTGCTGCAGTTGGTCTTAAAGCTACCACCACTGGTGACACTCTTTGTGCCGAAAATCGATTATTGATTATGGAAAAAATTATTTTCCCCGAACCAGTAATCTCGATTGCTATTGAACCAAATTCCAAAGCTGATGCCGAAAGAATGAGTATGGCTTTACAAAAATTGGCCGAAGAAGATCCTACTTTCCGCATGCATACTGATCCTGAAACTTTACAAACCATTATCGAAGGTATGGGTGAATTGCATTTGGATATTATTGTGGATCGTATGAAACGCGAATTTAAAGTAGAAGCCAAAGTTGGTAAACCACAAGTAGCTTACAAAGAAACTATTAAACGTAGTGCCGAAGCTCAGGGAAAATATATCAAACAATCTGGTGGTCGCGGTCAATACGGTGATTGTTGGTTACGCGTGGAACCACAAGAACAAGGTAAAGGTTTTGAATTTGTGGATGAAGTAAAAGGCGGGGTAATTCCTCGTGAATATTTACCAGCTATTCAAAAAGGTGTAAAAGAAGCAGTAGACAAAGGTGTGGTAGCTGGTTACCCAATGGTAGATGTAAAAGTTACTTGTTTTGATGGTTCTTACCACGAAGTAGACTCTTCGGAAATTGCCTTTAAAATGGCGGGGGTAATGGCTTTTCAAGAAGCTGCCCGCAAAGCCGAAGCAATTGTTTTGGAACCAATTATGAAAGTAGAAGTTGTAACCCCAGAAGAATATATGGGTGATGTAATTGGTAACTTAAATTCTAAACGCGGACAAATTAATGAAATGACTCAACGCGGAACTGCCAAAGTAGTAAAAGCTATGGTGCCACTTTCTTCAATGTTTGGTTATGTTACTGATTTACGTTCTATGAGTCAGGGTCGTGCCACTTCTACCATGGAATTTGACCATTACGCCGAAGTACCAAAGAATGTAGAAAAAGATATTATTGATGGGAAGAAATAAAGAACAGTGATTTAATGGCCGCCGCGTTTAACGCGGCGGTTTTGTATCTTGAAAAAAAAACTAAAAAGGCTTACAATGCTTACAAGGCTTAAAAAGCTCAGTAAGCCTCGTAAGCCTTGTTGGCTTTGTAAGTTTTTTGAAGTATGAAATTTAATGTAATAACAATTTTCCCTAAAATAATTTCAGACTATTGCGATGAAACTATTTTGGCGCGCGCGCAAAAAAATAATTTAATCAAAATCAATCCAGTTGATTTACGTGATTTTACAACCGATAATCACAAAACCGTAGATGACACCCCATATGGTGGGGGAGCAGGCATGGTAATGAAAGTAGAACCAATTTTTAAAGCTTTAAAAAGTTTGGAAGCAATACCTTTTAGCAAAGCCGATGGTTTGAGTAAAATAAAAAAAATATTTACTGGCGAAATCAAGAAAAAGAAAAAAACAATTTTATTAAGTCCACGCGGAAAACAATTTGATGAACGTTTGGCAGAACAATTAGCGAAATATCAAGAACTTACTTTTGTTTGTGGACGTTATGAAGGTGTGGATCAACGTGTAACTGATTATTTAATTGATGAAGAAATTTCAGTTGGGCCCTATGTTTTGGCAGGAGGAGAATTAGGAGCTTTAATAATTATTGAAGCAGTCTCGCGTTTAATTCCTGGGGTACTTGGAAATGAAGAAAGTTTAAAAGAAGAAACGTTTGGTAGTAAGTTGTCATTGCGAGAAGCCCCCAAGGGCGACGAAGCAATCCCCATGCAAAAAGAATATGCACAGTATACTAAGCCAGATGATTTTAATGGTTGGAAAGTGCCAGACGTTTTGCTTTCTGGAAATCATGCAGAAATCAGAAAGTGGAGAAAAGGATGAAACGGCCTGTCCGGCGTAGCTGAAAGCGAAGACGGAGTAATCACGCGGAAATAAAAAAATGGAGGTCAAATCCCCTCTAGCCTTCGGCTCTGAGGCTCAGGCTCGAAGAGAGAGAGGGGTGTCGCGTCAGAAGCGACGGGGTGTGTTGGTTTCCCTCCCCTACGAGGGGAGGGTTAGGGTGGGGTTTCGTTATCACCATCTGTCATTCTTGTCCCGTAACCTGGTACGGGATAAATTCCGACAGGAATCCACCTACCTACCGGCAGGCAGGGAAATCGTTCAATTACTCTTACTTCCACTTTTTCAAAAAAGTGGAGCAAAAACTTCGCGCTAAACAAACACTACGGAAAATTTAGGTCTCGTCATTCATTACGGCGTAGCACTCTTCCTCGCCTCTAAATTTTTACCTTGTGTTTGTGCGCGCGTGAACGAATGAGTGAATGTTGTCGTTGTCCCCCTCTTTCCAAGAGGGGGTAGGGGGAGTTTGCCGGAGTCATTGTAAACAAAAAACCAGTCGTTTAAAAACGGCTGGTTTTATTTTTACCCTCGGTTCTCCACAACACACTTATATAAAAATGTATTCTGGAGATCGGAACCGAGGGTTCAGCGCCGATCATCCTTGTGGGGGTGGATCGGCCGGCGTGGACCTTGAATGTGGTATGTCAGTCTTCGACGTTGTAGTAGCCAGCGTTTGCTGCTTGTGCCATCGAGTACAGTTTGGGGCGGCGAATTCTCAGTTGTTCAATTGCCGCCCGCGTAGCACCAGGGACTTGTTCACCTTGCAACCGTTCTCTTTTGTCGAAGAGACACATGAAGCGACGACAGAACTCGTACCAGACGTCAGGGTCACGAATGAAAGGGTTTAGAACTATTTCTTGAAACCGGCAAGTGCCATACTGCGATTGTTCCATCTTTCTTGCCTTTGGTTAAGATACATCCGTTGTTAAGTTAACAAATTGAAACTGAATTGTCAATCTTGTAAAATATAAAAACTTTATCCCCATTTCTGTGTATAACTGCCCCTTGACAGGGTTTTAATAATGATATACAATTGCCAAGCAAAACAAGAAACATTTCACAATTAAACGCTTTTTCTAAGTCCCGTCTCCGTCCCTAAGGGGACTGCGCCGGGTAAACTAATTTTTATCTAAAATAAAGAAAATCTAGTTTACCAGGCGCAACGAAGTGGAGCCTGGATACTGGAAAGAAAAAAGAGTAACTTAAATTTTGGTTCCTCTTTTTTCTTTCCCACACAATGGTCCACCGAAGCTTTAGCGAAGGTGGATAAAAAAGTGGTAAAGATGAACCTTGACAATTTAACAACAAGAACGTGACAAAGATCTTTTGTCAACGTCTATTCAAAATTAGACAAAATTAGAATCTTAAACCTCCAGCTATTAAGTTAGCTGGTTTGGATTCAAACTCTTATTGAGAGTTTGATCCTGGCTCAGGATGAACGTTGGCGGCGTGTTTAAGGCATGCAAGTCGAGCGACGTGTTCTTTAGCACTTAGAATCTTAATGTCATGCTGAATTTATTTCAGCATCCCAGGGGATCCCGAAACAAGTTCGGGATGACAGTTAGGAAATTGAGTGCTAAAGAATTACGAGCGGCAAACGGGTGAGTAACACATTGGTAACCTACCTCTAAGACAGGGATAGCCCACCGAAAGGTGGATTAATACCTGATGGTAATGCGGGGACATAAGTCATTCGCATTTAAAGATTTATCGCTTAGAGAGGGGCCTATGTCCTATCAGCTAGTTGGCAGTGTAATAGACTACCAAGGCTATGACGGGTAGCAGGCGTGAGAGCGTGACCTGCCTCACTGGGACTGAGATACTGCCCAGACTCCTACGGGAGGCTGCAGTCAAGAATATTCCTCAATGGACGAAAGTCTGAAGGAGCGACGCCGCGTGCAGGAAGAAGCCCCTCGGGGTGTAAACTGCTTTTATAGGGGACGAATTTGTGACGGTACCCTAAGAATAAGAGGTTGCTAACTCTGTGCCAGCAGCAGCGGTAATACAGAGACCTCAAACGTTATCCGGATTCATTGGGCGTAAAGCGTCCGCAGGTGGTTTAAAAAGTTGATGGTTAAATCTTGAGGCTTAACTTCGAGACTGCTGTCAATACTGTTAAACTAGAGGTTGGTAGAGGCAAACGGAACTATCGGTGTAGTCGTAATAAGCGCTGATATCGATAGGAACACCAAAGGCGAAGGCAGTTTGCTAGAACAAACCTGACACTCATGGACCAAAGCGTGGGGAGCGAATAGGATTAGATACCCTAGTAGTCCACGCCCTAAACGATGTGTACTAGGTATTGGGAGTATCGACCCTCTCAGTGCCGTTTTAAAAAGCTAACGCGTTAAGTACACCGCCTGGGGAGTACGGCCGCAAGGTTAAAACTCAAAGGAATAGACGGGGACCCGCACAAGCGGAGGATCATGCGG